>Ga0105047_10001579_pt1 | contig 40829 bp, 28 predicted proteins | sample MAT04_FD_78384 | JGI IMG/M metagenome (GOLD analysis project Ga0105047, IMG submission 78384) | Freshwater microbial communities from Lake Fryxell liftoff mats and glacier meltwater in Antarctica - MAT-04 (megahit assembly) | ecosystem: Environmental > Aquatic > Freshwater > Ice > Liftoff...
CGAGCACGCGCTCGCCGCGCTCGTGGCCGGGCGCCATGTCCTGTGCGAGAAGCCGATGACCCTCGACCCGGCCCAGGCATGGGAGCTGGTGGACGCGGCAGCCTCGCGCCGGTTGGAGCTGCTGGTGCCCTACGGCTGGCACTACAAGCCGTTCGTCCAGCGGGCGAAGGCGCTCATCGACGAAGGGCTGCTGGGGACCGTGGAGTACGCCCTGTGCCACATGGCCTCACCGACCAAGGGGTTCTTCGCGGGCGGCGGCAAGCCGCCCGACCGCTGGGAGGCCACGATCGCGGCGCCGGATCCCGGCACCTGGCAGCTGCCGGAGCGCGGCGGGGGCTACGCTCACGGGCAGATCACCCACTCCAGTGCCCTCCTGCTGTGGCTCACCGGCCTGCGCGCGGAGCGTGTGTCCGCCCTGATGACCCGGCCCGCTTCCCGCGTGGACCTGTATGACGCGGCCGCCGTGACGTTCGAGGGCGGCGCCATCGGCAGCGTCTCGGGCGCTGCCACGCTGCCCGACAACGACCCGTTCCAGGTGGACCTGCGCATCTTCGGCAGCGATGGCGTGCTGCTGCTGGACGTGGAGCGGGAACGCCTGGAGGTCCGCCGCCACGACGGTGCCCACGTCGTGGAGCGTGTGCCGCCCGGGGAGGGCGCCTACAGCTGCGACGTGCCCCCGGTCCGTTTCGTGGAGCTCATCGCGGGCCAGGGCCGCAACGACTCGCCGGGCGAGGTCGCGGCGCGCAGCGTGGAGCTCATCGACGCGATGCATCGGTCCGCCGCCGCCGGTGGCGTTCCGGTCGATGTCTGGAGGGCGGCCTGATGATGGGTCGGTTCGTGGACCAGGTGGCCATCGTCACGGGCGCCGGTCGGGGCATCGGGGAGGCGACGGCGCTGCGGCTCGCGGCGGAGGGTGCCGCGGTCGTCATCGGGGAGCTGGACATGGACGCTGCGGCCTCCGTGGTGCGCACGATCGAGGCGGCCGGGGGGCGGGCCCTCGCGGTGGCCGCCGACGTGAGCCGCCCGGAGGACATGCGCGCGATGGTGGACGCCACGGTGTCGGCCTTCGGCCCGCCCGACGTGCTCGTCAACAACGCGGGCATCGCGGTGTTCGACGACCCGCTGTCGCTCTCCGATGAGGACTGGCGACGCTGTTTCGCGGTCGATCTGGACGGCGTCTGGTACGCCACGCGCGCCGTGCTGCCGCTGATGCTCGAGCGGGGCAAGGGTGCCGTGGTCAACGTGGCCTCGGTCCATTCGTTCCAGATCATCCCCCACACGTTCCCGTACCCCATCGCCAAGCACGGTGTGGTGGGCATGACACGCGCCCTGGCCGTGGAGTACGGGCCCGTGGGGCTGCGCTTCAACGCCGTGTGCCCCAGCTACATCGCGACGCAGATCAACATCGACTACTTCGCCACGTTCCCCGATCCAGACGCCGAGCGCCGCCGCGTGGAGGCGCTGCATCCGGTCAAGCGACTGGGCCGACCCGACGAGGTGGCCGCCGCGATCGCGTTCCTCGCGAGCGACGAGTGCGGCTTCCTGACGGGTGCGAGCCTGATGGTGGACGGCGGCCGGTCCGTCCTGTTCCACGATGTCCCGTAGCGCTCGACCAGCTCGACCAGAAGAGGAGGAAGCGACCGATCGAACCGCAGCATCGCGTGGGAGGCCATCGGCGGGGCCAGCCACGGACCGTGCCCCACGACGCCGATCACGTTCCCGGACAGGATCCACGATGGAGGAGGACATAAATGCGCACCGGATCATCCCGGCAGGCGACCGCGCTGACGGCGCTGTCGATCACCGCCATGCTCGCGGTCGGCGTTCCCGCCGCCGCCCAGGACACCGAACCCCTCAAGCTCGCGTATCTCACCAAGCACCTCGATAACCCCTGGTTCATCAGCGAGACGGGTGGCGCCCGTGAACTCGCGGCGGAGCTGGGTATCGACCTCACGGTCCAGGATCTCCAGTTCGACGCCAACCTCGCGCTGACGGCGATGGACACCGTCATCGCGGCGGGCACGCGGGGCATCATCATGGTGGTGCCCGAGCAGACCATCGGCCCCGCGGTGATGGAGAAGGCGGCCGCCGCCGGCATCCCACTCATCGTGGTCGACGACCCCATCGTGGACGCCGCCGGCAACGCCGCCCCGTTCGTGGGCTTCGAGTCCTCGGCGGTCGGCGCCCAGGTGGGTGAGCAGGCTGCCCAGCAGTACCTGGCCACGGCTTGGGATCCGGCCACCACCCGCGTCGCCTCCATCGAGTTCCAGACCCTGACCGTGTGCATGGATCGCACCAACGGGGCCATCGAGGCGTTCACGGCGGCCGTGCCGGACTTCCCGGCCGAGAACATCATCAACGTCCCCTATGACGGCACGCTCGCGGGCGCGACCCCCGTCATGGCGGACACCGTCACTGCCAACCCCGGCGTGACCAACTGGATCCTGTGGTCCTGCAACGACGACGGCGTTCTGGGCGCCATCCGCTCGCTGGAGGCCGCGGGCATCGCCGCCGAGAACGCGACGGGCGTGGGCCTGGGCGCGCACCTGGCCTGCGACGAGTGGGCCAAGGAGACCCCGACCTCGTTCGACTCCGCCGTGTTCCTCAACGCGGCAAACCACGGCAAGGCGGCCGTGCAGCTGATGCACGACCACCTCGTCGACGGCGCGGCGATCCCCGCCGAGTCCATCATCCCCGGTCCGGTCGTGACCGAGGAGGCCCACGACGACCTGGCCTGCCCGGCCTGATCGTCCAGCCACACGGCCGGCGGCGGTGCTCCCGCCGCCGGCCCACCACTGACGGATGGACCCCGTGACCACGCCGGCCCCCTTGCCGCACCCAGCGGGCGACGAGCCGCCGCCCCTGCTGCGGCTACGCGACATCACGAAGACGTTCGGACCCGTCGTCGCGCTGGGCGGGGTCTCGCTCGACGTCCGTGCCGGGGAGATCCTGGCGCTCATCGGCGAGAACGGCGCCGGCAAGTCCACGCTGCTGCGCGTCCTGAGCGGTGACCACCAGCCGGACAGCGGCCACCTGGAGGTGGCCGGCGTGGCCCGGCCCCTGGCGAGCCCGCGCATCGCCCACCAGCTGGGCATCCGCGTCATCTACCAGGAGCCCGAGATCGCTGCCAGCGTGAGCGTGGCCGAGAACGTGTTCATGGGCGAGCTGCCCACGCGCTTCGGCCGCTTCGTCGACAGGGGCCGGCTTGACCGGGAGGTGCGTGAGGTCCTGGAGCGATCGGGCTTCGGCGACGAGATCGACCCGTCGCTGCCGGCCGACCGACTCAGCCCCGCCCAGCGACAGCTGGTCGAGATCCTCAAGGCCATCAAGGGCGGCGTGCGCCTGCTGGCCCTCGACGAGCCGACGTCATCACTCACGGAGGCCGAGGTCGAGCGGCTGGTCGCGATCGTGCGCCGGTTCCGCGACGACGGCGTGGCCATCATCTACGTGTCCCATCGCATCCGGGAGATCACCCGGCTTGCGGACCGGGTGGCGGTGCTGCGCGACGGCCGCCTCGTGGCCGTGCGTCCGGCCGCCGAGACGAGCGAGGACGAGATGGTCCAGCTCATGGTCGGGCGGCCCGTCACCTCGTTCTTCGGCCACGCCAGCCACGCCACCGACCGGCCCGTGCTCCAGGTGCAGGGGTTGTCCACGGACTGGCTGCGCGATGTCTCCCTGACCATCCATGCGGGTGAGGTGCTGGGGCTCGCGGGGCTCATCGGCGCGGGCCGCACGGAGCTGGCGCGCACCCTGTTCGGATTGGTGCCCATCACCGCGGGCAGCGTGTCGGTGGACGGCAGCCGCGTGTCCCTGCGCGACCCGCAGTCGGCCATCGCGGCGGGCTTCGGCTTCGCGCCCGAGGACCGCAAGCGAGAGGGCCTGTTCCTGCCGCGCAGCGTGGGCGAGAACATCAGCGTGTCCGTCCTGTCGCGCCTGCGCCGCCTGCGCTTCATCCGGGCGCGGGCCGAGCGGCAGCTGGTGGACCGTCTGATCGAGCGCCTGCGGGTGCGCACCCCGTCCGCGGCGCAGGAGGTGTCCCGGCTGTCCGGCGGCAACCAGCAGAAGGTGGTGCTCGCCCGATGGCTCGCCCGCCGGCCGCAGGTGCTGATCCTGGACGAGCCTACGCGCGGCGTCGATGTGGGCGCCAAGGCCGAGATCTACGCACTCATCCACGAACTGGCCGCGGACGGCATGGCCATCCTGTTCATCTCGTCGGAGCTGCCCGAGGTTCTGGGCGTCAGCGATCGCATCGCGGTGATGCAGGGCGGCCGGATCACCGGGGTCCTGCCCGCCGCGGGTGCCACGGAGCAGGCCGTGCTGGCGCTCGCCATGACCGACCATCTCAGCAACGAGCGGCCCCCGGCCGCGCCAGCCCAGGTGACCGCATGACCGTCTCCGAGCCGCGCGCGGACGCCGCGCCCGGCCGCTCCCGGACGCCCGCCCGGCGCATCATCGACACCGTCGGCGCGACCAACCTGGGCTTGATCCTCGCGCTCGTCGGGCTGGGGACGTTCATCTCCCTCCAGACGCCCAACTTCCTGACGCCCACCAACCTGCTCAACATCGCGCTCGCGGTGTCCCTCCTGGGTATCGTGGCCATCGCGCAGACCGTGGTCATCGTGTCCGGTGGGCTGGACATCTCGGCGGGGTCCATCGCGGGCCTGGCGTCGGTCTCGACCGCGCTCGTGGTGGGCGCCACGGAGACCGCCGCCGCGGGCATCGTCGGAGGCGTGCTCGTGGGCGCCCTCGCCGGCCTGGGCAACGGCCTCATCATCACGGTGGGGCGCGTCAACCCCGTCATCGCCACCCTCGCCACGCTATCGGCCTACCGCGGCCTCGCGTTCATCGTCACCGACGGCAAGGCGGTCGGCGTGACAGACCAGGCCTTCAACTCCATCGGATCGGGGCGTCTGGCGTTCGTCCCGTATCCCGTGATCGTGCTCATCCTCGTCGCGCTCGGGTTCGGCGTCCTGATGCGCTATACGGACCTGGGGCGCAACATCTACGCCATCGGCGCGAACCCGGCGGCGGCCCGTCTGGCGGGCATCGGGTTGGACCGCTACAAGCTGGGCATCTACGCCCTCAGCGGCGCCGCGGCCGGGCTCGCGGGCGTGCTGCTCACGGCGCGCACCACGTCCGGGCAGCCCGCGTCCGGATCCCAGGGGCTGGAGCTGGAGGCCATCACGGCGGCCGTTCTCGGTGGTGCCGCCCTGTCCGGCGGACGGGGGACCGTGGTGGGCGCCATCCTGGGGGTGTTCGTCATCGGCACCCTCAACAACGGGCTCATCCTGATGAATGTGCCCACGTTCTACCAGCTCGTCGCCAAGGGCCTGCTGCTGGTGTTCGCGGTGGTCCTCTCGGAGCGCCGCTTCAGCTTCCGACGGGCGTCCTGACGATGCGCGTCACGCGTGTCTCCACGCTGGTGGTCAACGCCCGACTCCGCAACTGGGTCTTCGTGCGCATCGAGACCGACCAGCCGGGGCTCATCGGCTGGGGCGAGGCGACCCTGGAATGGAAGGCGCGCGCGGTCGCGGGGGCAGTGGAGGACCTGGCGCCGCTCGTGGTGGGGGAGGACCCTCGGCGCACCGAGCACCTCTGGAGCGCCATGGACCGGCACCCCTTCTTCCCCGGCGGCGCCGTGGGCATGAGCGCGCTGTCGGGCATCGACCAGGCGCTCTGGGACATCAAGGCCAAGGACCTGGGCGTGCCGCTCCATGTGCTGCTCGGGGGACCCGTCCGCGACCACGTCCGGATGTACGACCACCTGGGCGGCGGCGCCAGCGACGCGGTCTACGACCAGGCCACGGCGGAGGCGTTCGCGGCGGGCGCGGCCCGCAGCGTGGCTGACGGGTTCGATGCGCTCAAGATCCTGGCGGTCCCCCGCAGCCGGCCGCTGGAGGGCGCGCGCGCCCTCCGCGAAGCGGTGCGCTTGATGGAGGCGGTGCGCGGCGCCGTGGGCGATGACGTGGACATCATGGTCGACCTGCACGGCCGGACCAGCCCCGCGATGGGCATCCAGTACGGCCTCGCCCTGGCGCCGCTCAGGCCGTGGTTCCTGGAGGAGCCCTGCCGTCCGGATGACCCCGCGGGGCTCGCGGAGGTGGCGCGCGCGGTGCCGGTGCCCATCGCGGCGGGCGAGCGGTCCATCGGATTGCGGGAGTTCCGGGCGCTGTTCGAACACCGTGCGGTGGCGGTCGCCCAGCCTGATGTGTGCCACGTGGGCGGCATCATCGGGTTGCGCCGGATCGCGGCGCTCGCGGAGGCCCATGGCGTGGCCCTGGCGCCGCACAACCCGCTGGGACCCGTGGCCACGATGGTCAACCTGCACCTGGGCTTCGCGATGCCCGCATTCCTGATCCAGGAGGTGATGCGCGCGGATGTGCCGTGGCGCGATGAGGTGGTCGACCAGGCCCTCGTCATCGAGGGCGGTCGTGCCCCGCAGCCCACCCGTCCGGGCATCGGCATCGAGATCGACGAGCGGGCGGCCGCGCGCCATCCGTACCAGCCGGAGACCCTCGTGCGCTGGACGCACGAGGACGGCTCCATCGCGGACTGGTGACCGCGGGTCGCGGACGATGAGGGGGAAGCAGCATGGGATCTGGATCCGGGACGGTGCGGATGCTGGCCGGCGGCCTGCTGACGAGCGTGCTGGTGCTCTCGACCGGAGCCTGGAGCGCCGGGCGCGCCGCGACCGCGGAGCTGCTGGTGGATGGCCGCCCGGCACGTGCCATCGCGTGGGCGGACCTTGCCGACGCGATGGTCGCCGTCCGCGTGTCCGGCGCCTCCACATCCGGCGCGCTCCCCGCCGCCACGATCGGTTGCACCGACCCGGACAGCGGTGATCGGGGCGAGGCTCGCCTGGCGATCATCGATCGGGCGAACGGGACGCTGCGGGTGGACCTCGGTGCCGCGATGCCGGCGATGCCCTACCCCATCGACCCGCTGCGCATCGAATCAAAGCCGGCTGCCATCATCTCGCAGCAGGCCCGCCGGTCGGTGGCGCTCGTGCCTCCGGACGAGTTGCGGCGGCGCTTCCGCGACACCGCGGCGTACATGCTCCAGACCGCGCACCACCACTACCGGATGCCCTACGGCGATGGCGCGCTCTCCTGCGCGGTCGAGGTACACGGTGATCCAGGATCACCCGTGAGGACGGCGGATCTCGAGATCTCCTTCGGTCGCGGACTGCCTGTCGGACCCTACGATCGGGCCTCGAGCGCCGTGCCGGCCGAGCACTGGCCGGCGTGGGTGGTCGATGCACGGGATCTGCCCGGAGAGCTCGGCGCTGCGGCGGTCGCCGCACTGCGTTGGCGCGCGGCCGTCGCCGCGACCCTGGCACCTGCGACGGCCGAGGCACGCCGGCGGACCGACGATGGTGGCGCGCCCGGCCCCTGGATCACGCTCACGCTGGGGCTCATCGGGACCCGCGGCACGAATCCGCCGCGTGCAGCGCGGGCGCTGGCCGTCGTGGGCGTTGCGATGTCGGAGGCGCTCCGTGCCCGGCGGACGATCATCGAGGCACAGAACCTGCCGGACACCATGCTCGGCGAGCACACGGTGACGGCGGGCGCCGCTGCAACGGCCCTGCGCGCCCTGTTCCCGGATGACATGGCGCTCATCGATGCGGCAGAGACAGACGTGCTGGCGGCATGGCCGGAGGACGATCCAGCACGGGATGGCGCGCTGCTCCGACTGGGTCAGTGGGCGGGTGCGCAGGTCGTCGGCCGAGCAGATGCCGACGGATCGAGCGCGATCTGGGACGGCATGATCGCGGCCGACCCCGCACGTTGGCGCTCGGAGACCGCTGGGGGGGCGCCGCCACTGGAACCCCTCGCCGGCACGTGGCACCCGTGGAATCTGATGGCAGGGGACTCTCTCCGTCCGCCGGCCCCCGCACGACCCGGTGATGCTGTCTTCGAGGCGGAGCTGCGGGAGGTTCGCGGCGTGGGCGTCGCCGCGGACCTGGCCAGCCAGCAACTGGCGAGCTACTGGGAGGACAAGTACGGCAGCTTCACGCCCCCCGGGCACTGGACGGCGATCGCGCTCCACCAGGTCCGCGCGGACGGTTGGTCAAGCGACCAGGCTGCGGTCCTGTTCGCGCTGCTGTCCACGGCCCAGGCTGACGCGTTCATCGCCGCCTGGGATGCCAAGTACGCCTACTGGTCCGTCCGTCCGGTGACCGCCATCCGGGACACGCTGGATCCGGCATGGTCGCCGTACATCCCGACGCCCGACTTCCCCTCATACGTCTCCGGGCATGCGACCACGTCCGGTGCCGCCGCAACCGTGCTATCGGCCTTGATGCCCGACAGGGCCACTGAGTTCCAGGCGTGCGCCGAAGAGGCGGCAGCATCACGGCTCATCGGCGGCATCCACTTCCGCGAGGACAACGAGACGGGCCTCGCGCTCGGCCGGGCGGTGGGAGGGCTCGCGGTCGCACGCACGGACCTCAGCGCGATCGTGGCTGGGTTACCGTCGGGGCTGGAGCCGATCGGCTGCCGATGGACGGCCGCCGCTGCCTGACGGCATCCATCGGAGAGGAGTCTGATCGCCCGCCATGCGCATCGCATCCATCGAGGCGACCATCGTGAGCGTGCCCTACACGCACCGCGAGACCAGTTCCCAGGTCGCCCGCGACGGCGTCACGGACATCGTGCTCAAGGTCACCGCGGACGACGGCACCGTCGGCTGGGGGGAGTGCTGCGCGGGCGCCGACGTGGTGTCCGTGCTGGACACCGTGAAGGCGCTGGAGCCCTTCGTGCTCGGCCGAGACGCGTGGAACCGCAGCGCCATCTGGGCCGACGCCCACTTCCGTGGCCTTTGGAACTTCCGCGAATCCACCTTCAACTTCGCCTTCGCGGGTATCGACATGGCGCTCTGGGATCTGTGCGGCAAGGCCGTGGGGCGGCCGGTCCACGACCTGCTGGGGGGGTTGCGCCGGCGCTCCGTCGACTACTTCTGCTACCTGCCTGGCGGAGTCGACGCTGCCGCCCTGGAGGATGCGTGTCGGGCGGGCGTGGCGCAGGGCTACAGCGTCTTCTACCTCAAGGTCGGTAACGACATCGAGCGCGACGAGGCGAACGTGGCGCTGGTGCGCCGCCTGGTGGGCCCCGCCGGGTGCATCCGCATCGACGCCAACGGCGCCTGGTCGGTCGCGCAGGCCATCCGTAACCTGGACCGGCTGGACCGATTCGGCCTCGACTTCGCGGAGCAGCCGGTGCCCGCGGACCCGGTCGAGAACATGCTGGACCTGCGCGCCCGGACCCGGGTGCCCATCGCCGCCAACGAGGGGCTGTGGCGGGTCATGGACGCGTGGGAGGTCATCCGCCGGCGCGCCGCGGACGTGCTCGTGTTCAGCCCCTACTGGGTGGGCTCCCTGGAGCACTTCGCGCGGTTGTCGTGGGCGGCGTCGCTGGAGTCCATGGACGTCTGCAAGCACACCCACGGGGAGCTGGGCATCGCCGCCGCAGCGGGCCAGCAGGTGCTGCTGACGCTGCCCCGGATCGTGGACGGCAACCAGCAGACGGCGGCCGTCATGGTGGATGACATCCTCACGGAGCTGCTGCCCATCGCGACCGGCCCGCGCTGGGACCTGCCGGCGCGGCCGCGCCCGGGGCTGGGCATCGAGGTGGATGAGGACAAGGTCGCCCGGTGGCATGCGCACTACCTCGAGGTCGGCTCCTACCTGCCCTATCAGCGCGACCAGCTGGCGGTGGAGGACCCGGCGTGGCACGGGTGATGCCCGCCCACCACCGTCCTGCGCCCGACTTGACAGCGTGCGTGCGCGACACCTAGAGTCGCGAACGGAGGGCGGCCGAGGAACGTTTCCAGAAAGCGTTCCAAGCCATCCCATGGAGGACCGCGGCGGCCAGGTGCCGTCGCCACAGGAGGAGATCAGGAGTGGATCAGACCCGCAGGTCGCGCCGCTGGATGGCGCTCGTGGCGGTCGGCGCCACGCTCGTCGTCGCAGCCCCCGTCGTGGCACAGGACAGCTCGCCGGAAGCGAGCCCCGCCGCCGGCGCGGTCAACCCCTACTTCGAGACCGGCGCGGTCGAGGGGTCGGGCGCCGGCAAGAAGATCGGCTACATCTCGCTCGGTGATTCGGTGCCGTTCGTGAAGCTCGTCTCGGACGGCATCGCGGAGCAGGCTGCCCTCGCGGGCGTGGACTACACCTTCTGCGACTCCAAGATCGACGCTGCAGAGGCGCTCGCCTGCGCCCAGCAGTTCAAGGTCCAGGGCGTCCAGGGCGTGCTCAACTTCCAGGTCGACCAGGCCAGCTCGCCGAACATCTGCGAGGCTTATGGCAACCTGCCGACCATCGCCATCGACATCGTGCAGCCGCCCTGCCAGGTGTCGTTCATGGGCGCCAACAACCATGAGGCCGGACGCCTCGCCGGCGCGGCCATCGGCCAGTATGCGAAGGACAGCTGGAACTGCGAGTACACCGCCTATGTGTCCCTCGAGTCGACCGCGGCCGGTGACGCGAACGCGGCCCGGATGGGCGGCTTCCGCGACGGCTTCCAGGAGTCGTGCCCGCTCATCAATGAGCAGGTCCTTGACGGCGCCGACCGCACCGACCCGGCCCTGGAAAAGGTCAGCAGCCTGCTGCCGACCCTGACCGGCAACCGGATCGTGGTCGTGGCCATCAACGAGGACGGCATCCTGGGCGCCATCGGCGCTGCGCGCACGCTCGGCCGCGAGGCAGACCTGTTCTACGCGGGCCAGGGCACCGATCCCTCGATCTGGAAGGACGTCGCCTGCAACCCCCAGTACATCGCGTCGGTGGCGTACTTCCCCGAGCGCTACGGCCGTACCCTCATCCCGGCGATGATCGACATCCTCGACGGCAAGGCCATCCCGACCGAGCTGTTCACGGCTCACCAGGTCGTCAACGCCTCCAACATCCGCGACATCTACCCGGAGACCCCGGCCTGCGACGCCTGACCCGCGTCACGGACCGGTAGGTTCGGACGGGAGCGACGAGCCGTGACCTTCGAGCTCAAGGCTCGTCAGATCCGCAAGTCCTTCGGCGGCGTCGAGGTCCTCCACGGTGTGGACCTCGACGCGGTCGGTGGCTCCGTGCTCGCCTTGCTGGGCGAGAACGGAGCCGGCAAGTCCACGTTGGTCAAGATCATCGCTGGTGACTACCAGGCGGACGCCGGCGAGGTTGTCGTCGATGGCACCTCGTACGCGGTGCTGACCCCCCGCCAGGCTCGCGATCTGGGCGTGGCGATCATCTTCCAGGAGTTCCAGGACGCCTCCACCCTGTCGGTGGCGGAGAACATCTCTCTCGGACGCATGCCGAACAGGCGAGGCGTCGTCAGCTGGCGCGCCATCAATCAGCGCGCGAAGCACATCCTGGACCAGCTCGAGGTCGACATCGATCCCAAGGCGACCGTCGGGTCGCTGCGGGTCGGCGAGCGCCAGATCGTGGAGATCGCGCGCTCCCTCTCCGGGTCCGCCCGGCTGCTGATCCTTGACGAGCCCACCGCTGCGCTCTCCCATCACGAGGCGCAGGTCCTGTTCGACTTCATCAGCCGGCTGCGCTCCCAGGGCGTGGCGATCATCTACATCACGCACCGCCTGGATGAGGTGACGGAGGTGGCCGACCGGGTGCAGGTGCTGCGGGACGGCAACACCTCGCTGCTCAAGCCGGTCAAGGAGACCGACCGGCGGGAGATGATCGAGGGCATGATCGGCCGCCGGATGGCGGATGTCGGACGCCCCATCCGCCAGGGTTCCCCCACCACGGCACCGCCGGCCATCCGCTGGGTGGGCGCCAGCTCGGGGACTGCGTTCCAGGACGTCTCCCTGGATGTCAAGCCGGGCGAGGTCGTGGCGCTGTTCGGCAAGCTCGGGTCGGGGGCCACCGACGTGGGCGAGACGGCGTTCGGCATCCGTGCGCTGGACGGCGGCACGCTGGAGGTCCAGGGCAAGGTCGCGCACTTCAAGGTGCCCACGGACGCCATCAGCCACGGGGTGGGCTTCCTGCCCGCCGACCGCAAGGCGGGTGGCGCGTTCATGGTGCGGCCCATCGCGGAGAACGTGGCGGTGGCCAACTGGCCCAACCTGGCGCGGATGGGCATCATCAGCGATCGCGCGGAGGCCGGCGCCTTCGCCCGTTGGCGCGACAAGTTGACCATCCGCTCCCGCAACGATCCCAAGCAGCGGATGGGCACGCTGTCCGGCGGCAATCAGCAGAAGGTGCTCCTGGCCCGCTGGCTGGAGCGTGACTCCAATGCCCTCGTGCTCATCGAGCCCACGCGCGGCGTGGACGTCGGTGCCCGCGAGGACATCTATCGCTCGTTGCGCGAGCTCGCCTCGAATGGCGTCGCCGTCCTCGTGGTGACCTCCGACTACGAGGAGGTCGTGCAGGTCGCGGACCGGACCTACGTGATGTCCAGGGGACGGATCGCCGTCCAGCTCGATGGGGATGAGATCACCACCAGCCGGCTTCTGGCCGCTGCAGGAGGATAGGCGTGACTGACGAAGACCTCGGCGGCGGACCCGGGCGCGCCGCGCCGCCGGCGCTGGAGACGGGCGGAGCCGCCATGGAGGCGAAGGTCTCGCCGTCCATCAGGCCGGTGGATCCGCGCTCCCGTGTCTCGGTTCCGGAGACCGCCGCCCTGTTCGGGGTGCTGGTCGCCCTGTTCGTGTTCTTCTCGATCGCGTCGCCGTTCTTCTTCAACGCGGACAACCTGGTCAACATCCTCCAGAACGTCGCGCGCATCGGCATCGTCGCCTGCCCGGCCACGATCCTGCTCATCTCCGGCCAGTTCGACCTGTCGGTCGGCTCCATCGCGGCGTTCACCGGGATGCTCATCGCGGTGCTCGCGGCGCCGGTGGGTGTGACCAAGACCCCGTTCGCCATGGGCCTGCCGGTGGACATCGCGTTCGTGATCGCGCTGCTCGGCGCGCTGCTCGTGGGCCTCATCAACGCATTCAGCGTCACGGTCCTGAAGATCAACGCCCTCATCACGACCCTGGCCACGCTGGCGATCTTCCGTGGCCTGACGAAGGTGCTGGGCGATGGCCAGACCATCCGCATCGAGGGCTTCAACGGCCTGGGCGTGACCCGGATCCTGGAGATCCCCGTTCCGGTCTACATCTTCGCGGGCGTCGTCATCGCCTCATTCCTCGTCCTGCGCTACACCACCTACGGCCGCTCCATGTACGCCATCGGCGCCAGCCCCACGGCGGCGCGCCTCGCGGGCATCCGGACCAATCGGGCGATCTTCATCGGCTTCATGCTCTCCGCCGGCCTGGCGGGCCTCTCCGGCCTGATCCTGCTGTCACAGGTCGGCGGCGCATCGGTGAACGCCGCGTCCGGGTTCGAGCTGTCCGTGATCACGGCGGTGGTCCTGGGTGGCGCGAGTCTCGCGGGCGGCCGTGGCGGCATCGTGGGCACGATCCTCGCGGTCCTGATCCTGGGCGTGCTCGCGAATGGCCTGATCCAGCTCAAGATCCCGTCGTTCTGGATCGAGGTCTTCGGCGGCGTCCTGCTTCTGGTGGCGGTCGGCTTCGACCAGCTCCGGATCCGGCTCAACAAGTCGGCCGGCTGACCGCGCGCCGCGCATGACCACGCTGTCGTTCTCGGCGGCCATCGGCAAGCGGGTCCGGTCGGGCGACTGGACGGAGCAGGCGCGACCGACCCTCGACATCGCCCGTGAGGCGCTCGCGGAGGCCGGTGACACCTTCGGCCTCAAGGCCGGGCGGCGCGAGGTCGCCGCCCAGCTGGTCGACTCCTTCATGGAGGAGGCCAAGGTCGTCTACGTCATCTACAAGGTCTGGACCGCGGGCTTCCTCGACTGGCTGGGCGGCCAGGGCGTGACCGGGGACCAACAGGCCACGGAGATCGCGCGCCTCAACATGCTGATGGCGTACCCGGACGGCACACCGCTCGACCCGGTGATGCGCTGGGATGAGCTGGGCGTCATGGCCGGCCGTCTGGGCAACCGAATCCGGGCGTACGAGATCACGGTCGCCGATGCGAACCAGGCCATGGACGACCTATCGGAGGCGTGGCGCAGGCTGCACGACCGGTACGCGGACGTGATGGCGGGCGTGCTCGCCTACGTCGCGCGGCGCTTCGGGGAAGCGCGTCTCGAGGACTGCTATCGGGCGGTCCTGGAACCGTACATCCAGGAGCGCTACATGGTGTTCGACACGCGCGTGACACCGTATGAGCAGACCGTGGAGCGCAATCTGTATCTGGTGCTCGAAGCGATGCGCGCGCACCTGTGCGGCCCCGATCGTGATGGCTCCCTGGAGTACGAGGAGCACGACGACCGCTACGTGGTGCGCTTCGATCCCTGCGGCTCCGGTGGTCGTTCCATGCGCGGTGACGCGGTGGAGGGGACAGGCTCGCGTGTTCTTGCCCCCTACGAGTTCGGCGTCACCCAGGAGAAGCACGACTGGGCGTGGAACGCAGAGGGCATCTGCTACTACTGCGCCCACTGCTGCTTCGCGCTGGAGAAGCTGCCGGTGGAGCGCTGGGGTCATCCGGTGCGTGTCGTGGACCCGCCGGTCTGGGGCGGCGCTGCGGATGCGGACTCCACCCGGAAGCGGTGCACCTGGACCGTCTACAAGTCGCTCGAGGCGATCCCCGAATCGGTCTATACGCGGATCGGGCACACCAAGCCGCAGCTGCCGATGCTCGGCCCGGACGGCACCCCGGCCTGACGCTGTCACTCCGTTCGACGCCGTTCCGGAACCGACTTGACACCGGTGCTCCGGCGGTCCTACTGTCACCCAGCGGACGCGCTGGGTAACGTTTCCAGAAAGCCCCCGCCGGTGGGGGCGCAGCGGTCCGGTCGTAGGTTCGCCCCATGGAGGAGGAGCCCGTGCATCTGTCCCGAATGTCCCGCCGTGCGCGCCTGGCGGCGCTGATCGGTGGCACCACCATGATCGCGGCGATGGCCCTGCCGACCGTCGCGCAGGATCCCAGCGCCGCCCCCGTCCCGGAGAACCCGTATGCCGCCACCGGTGCTGCGCCGGGTAGCGGTGCGGGCGTCAAGATCGGCTATATCTCTCTGGGTGACTCACTGCCGTTCGTGAAGCTGGTCTCGGACAGCATCGTGGCGGAGGCGGAGATCGCCGGCGCCGAGCTGTTCAGTTGCGACTCCAAGGTGGATGCCGGGGAGGCGCTCGCCTGCGCCCAGCAGATGAAGGTCCAGGGCGTCCAGGGTGTGCTCAACTTCCAGGCGTTCGCGGAGACCTCCACGGAGATCTGCGCCGCCTATGGCAACCTGCCCACCATCGCCATCGATATCCACCAGAGCCCCTGTGAGGTCGTCTTCATGGGCGCCAACAACCACTTCGCCGGCGAGGTCTCCGGCTCTGCGGTCGGTGAGGCGCTCAAGGCGGAGAACGGCTGCACGTACGACCTCGTGATCACGCTCGAGTCGCCCCAGGTGGGCCAGGTCAACGAGGACCGGACCATGGGCATGCTCGACGGGTTCACGGGCGTCTGCGGTGACATCCCCGCGGAGAAGCTGCAGCGCCTCGGCGTGGGCGGCACCACGGACCTCGCCCTCGAGGCCGTGAACAACCTGCTGCCGACCATCCCGGCCGGCGGCACGCTCGTCGTGTTTTCCCTCAACGATGACATGGCGCTCGGGGCCCTCGCCTCCGCCCGCACGGCGGGCCGCGAGTCCGAGCTCCGCATCGGCGCCCAGGGTGCGGACCCGTCCGCGTGGAAGGACATCGCCTGCAACCCCGTCTGGGTCGCGGACGCCGCCTACTTCCCCGAGCGCTACGGCAAGACGCTCGTGCCCGCGATGCTCGACCTCATCGCCGGCAAGGAGGTCCCCTCGGAGCTCTTCACGCCGCACGAGGCCGTGAATGCCGGCAACATCGCCGCCCTGTACCCGGACGCGCCCGCCTGCGGCTGACGCTCCCGATGTGACCGCGGCGCGTCGACTGGCGCGTCGCCACCCCAGGAACCCCCTATGATGGCCGGGTCGACCGGGCGCTCGTCGCCCCGATCCGGCCATCGCTGTGTCCCCGGAGGAGACCATGGGCGAGCCGACCGACGATCTCGACCTCGAGCACGCCATCGTGGGCGAGGTGGACCGGAGCATCCCGTTCATCGAGACGCACCACCACCTGTGGGAGCTGGGCCGTTTCCCGTACGCGTGGCTGACGGATGTCCTGCGTCCGGACGGCTCCATCGGCCCCACGATGGACTACGCGGCCGTGTTGGGCGACTACCGGATGATCCGCCAGGACTGGCCCATGGACCGGCTTTTCAAGGAGTTCTACGGCTCCAACGTCGTGAAGTCGGTGCACATCGAGGCGGCGTACGCCGGCCCGGACGCGGTCGAGGAGACCGCCTGGCTCGACTCCGTGGCGGAGCTGTATGGCTTCCCGAACGCGCTCGTGGTGTCCCTGGACGTGGAGCGGGGCGGTGCGGCCCAGACGCTCGATGGGCACCTGGCGGCGTCGGCGCGGGTGCGCGGAATCCGGCCGCGCGGCCATCCGGCCGACTGGCGCACGCCTGACTTCCGGGAAGCGATGACCGCGCTCGCGGCCAACGGCCTGTCGTACGAGCTCAACGCGTCGCCCGGTGCACTGCCCGGCGGCCGGGATGCGGCGGCGGCCTTCCCGGACGTGCAGGTGATCCTGGGCCACGCCGGTTTCCCGCTGGAACGTCACCGCGAGTACTTCGACCGGTGGCGGGTCGAGATGAGCTCGCTCGCGGAGGTCCCGACCGTCGCCTGCAAGGTCTCCGGTCTGGGCATGGTGGACCACGCCTGGTCGGTCGATTCGATCACGCCCTGGGTGCTCCACTGCATCGACGCCTTCGGGCCCGACCGGATCATGTTCGGCACCAACTGGCCGGTCGATGTCGTGTACTCGTCCTACCTGCGCCAGGTGGACGCCTACCGCTGGATCATCGCCCGAGCTGGGTTCTCACGCGCGGAGCAGGAGGGGATGCTGTTCCGGAACGCGGAGCGCTTCTACGGCATCGGAGAGGGGAGCTGATCGTGGACAAGCTGACGCTGGGCGTCATCGGCGCGGGCACGTGGGCGATCGCGGCGCATCTGCCGGCGTTCGCCAACCGGCCCGACGTGGTGCCGCTCATCGTGAACCGCCGGGATCCCGAGCGGCTGCGGGGCGTGAAGGAGAAGTTCGGCTTCGCGCACGCGACCACCGACTGGCGCGAGGTGATCGCGGCGACACCGGACCTGGTGGTGCTCACCGGGCCCGTCGGGCCGCGTGCAGAGCAGGCGCGGGCGGCCATCGAGGCCGGGGCGCACGTGCTCGCGGAGAAGCCGTTCACGCGCTCGCCTCAGGACGCGTGGGATCTCAGCGTGTTAGCACGGCAGCATGGTAGGACGCTGATGATCTGCTACGGCTGGAACGAGATGGGCATCGTCGAGACCGCCCGCAACCTCCTGCGGGAGGATGGTGGCGTGGGCACCATCGAGCACGTGACCGCCGTGATGGCATCCGGCGTGCGGGACCTGCTGACGGCTGGCGACGCATACCCGGGCTCCGCGGCCGAGTCCCCGCCGCGCCTGGAGACCTGGGGTGACCCGCAGGTGAGCGGCGGCGGGTACGGCCAGGGCCAGCTGACCCATGGCCTGGGCATCCTGTTCCGGCTCCTTGACGTGCGCGCCACGGACGTGATGGCGTTCACCAACCACCCCGGCGGATCGGCCGTGGAGCTGTACGACGCGATCGCGTTGCGGCTGGAAGGTGGCATCACGGGCACCGTGTCCGGCGCGGCCCTGCCGCCGAAGACCCACGGCTATCACCACCAGATGCAGGTCACCATCTCTGGCTCCACCGGCCAGCTCCAGCTGGATATGGACCGCCTGTTGGTCCGCCGCTCCACCGCGGACGGCTCGGACCTGCTCGCGGAGGTCGGGGAGGCGGACCGGGTCTGGTCGTTCCAGCGCGTGATCGACCGTTTCGTGTCCCTCGCGAAGGGCGAGCCGGGGGTCGAGAACCGGTCCCCGGGCGAGTTGGGGGCGCGCGTCGTGGAGGTCCTGGACGCCATGACGCGCAGTGCGGAGAGCGGCACGAAGGTGACCCTCCGCTAGCGCCGTCGCGCTGGCGAGGACACCCGGTCCGGCCGCAGCGCCTCGTCCCGGTCCGGCCGCCCGCCAGCCGCCCGAGGCGACCCGCCCGCGACGCATCCTCAACGATGCATCCACCGTGTCTGGCGGCGGTAGCCCAGCGACGTCGATACGTTGACGGATCGCCCATCGAGGAGTGCGCCGTCGACGCCCCGGAGATCGGCGAACGCGCCGTCAGCGAACCGGCATCGAGGGCCGCATTCGCCTGCACCCCCGCGATCGGCTCGTCAACGGCCCGGCCGGCCGTGACGCCCGCGGCACGGCGCGGCACGGCGCGGCCGACGTTCCGCGGCCGACGTTCCGCGCTGCGTTCCCCCGGCCGAGAACCCGGCACGCACGGGCGCCGAGCAGGGCGGCCCCGGATTGTCGACAATCACCCGGGAGCCCCCACCCAACCGAAGGAGCCGGGTCCGCGTGCCACCGGTCGAGCCTGAGACGGCCACCGCGGGAGCAGTCCCGCGGCGGTCCGTCCGCGCCACCTACCACCGGTTCAGCGCGCCCCGGGACAGCTCGCCTGTGCTGCGTCGGAATTTCGAGGTCGTCCAGCTCGACTCGATCGCGATGGGCATCATGGGCGCCGCTTCCACGTTCCTGCCCGTGTTCCTGGTGCGGCTGGGCGGCGGCGCGCTCGCCACCGGCATCCTGATGACGCTGCCTGCGCTGGGTGGGCTGCTGTTCGGCGTGCCGCTGGGCAGGTTCCTGGAACGGCGCGGCAACGTCGTGCGCTGGTACGCGGCGTCGCGGTTCGTCGTGACCTGGGCGTACGCGGGCTCCGCGGTCATCGCCATCATCGCTGCCCCGGACATGGTCGTGCCGCTGTGCCTGATGGCGTGGGCGATCATGACCCTGCCCCAGACGATCGGCCAGGTCACATTCCCGATCGTGATGGATGGCGCCGCCGGACCCCAGGGTCGCTACGACCTGATGGGCCGCCGCTGGGCGCTGATGGGCCTGGGCACCGCGGTCGCCGTCGCCATCGCGGGCGTCGTGCTGGACGTCCTGGGCATGCCCACGGGCTATCAGGTCGTGCTGGTGAGCGGCACGATCGCTGGGATCGCCTCCTATCACTGGTCGGCGCGCATCATCATCGACGAGGATGCGCCGCCACCGCCGCCGAGCGCCAATACGGCGGGCCTGCCCACGGGATCGCTGCTTCGCACACAGCGGCCGTTCCTGTCGTTCGTGACGCGCAAGGCGGTGTTCGTGGCGGGCGTACGCCTCGTGGCGCCGCTGTTGCCGCTCTACTACGTGCACACCCTTGGCGCGTCCGACGCGTGGATCGGCATCATCGCGATGGTCCAGGGGTTCGCGCTGGTCGCCGGGTACGCGTTCTGGCGGCAGCAGGCGCGCCGGCTGGACCCGCGCAAGGTGCTGCTGCTGACGCTCGCGATCTCGGGCGTGATGCCGGCCCTGCTGGCGCCTACCACGAGCCCGGAGGTCGTGGCGGTACTGTCAGCCGTGGGCGCCTTCTTCGCAGCCGGGTCCGATCTGGCTCTGTTCGATGAGCTGATGGGGCGCATCCCGCGCGACCAGGCGGTCACGTTCGCGGGCGTCGACTACGCGCTGACCAACCTTGCGGGCATCATCGCGCCGCTCGTGGCGGCAGTGCTGGTGGGTGTCGTGGGCATCGAGTGGGCGCTGGCGGCCGGGGCGGCCGTGAGTCTCGTGGGGCTGGCGATGTTCGTGCGCGCCGGACGCGCAGGCCCGTGGGCCAGCGAGAGTGCCGCCGCGCTGTAGTCCCACCCTGCACCCCGCGCAGACCCCCACCGACGACCGTAGGGCTCGTCGCGGCTCAGGCCCGGAGCGGTGCGTCCTCCACGCGGCGCTCGAGGAACACGACGCCCCACCACTGGTCGAACTTGCGGCCGACCTCGTGCAGGCGGCCCACCTCCCGGAAGCCGGATCGCTCATGGAGCGTGATGGACGCCGGGTTGGGCGTGGTGATGACCGCCAGCACCCGGTGGATGTCCTCATCCGCGATCGCCGCGAACAGCGCCGCGTAGAGTCGGCCGCCCAGGCCCCGGCCCTCCATGCCGGCACGCACGTAGACGCTGGTCTCGACGGTCGTGTCGTAGGCCGCGCGCGGCCGGAACGGCGACGAGGTCGCGTATCCCATCACCTGACCCTCCCGGTCGGCGACCATCAGGCGGTGCCGCCCGGTCAGGGAGTAGTGCCAGAACCACTCCCGCCGCTGCTCCAGGGTGTGCGGGACCAGGTCGAACGTGGCCGACGAATGGCGGACGTAGTGGTTGTACAGGTCCAGCAACCCCGGCACATCCCGGTCCTCGCCTGGCCGGATGACGATGCCGTCCGCCTGGCCGGCCGCCCCTGCCGGCTCAGCCACGCGCGATCCCTCCGGGCACCACGCGCCTCCCGGCACGCACCGTCGCGACGGGCACCAGCCGCTGCCGGCCCTCCACGGTGTCGCCCCAGGAATCGGTGAACGTGACGGGCCCCTCGTCCAGCCGCAGCACGGCCACGTCCGCCTCCGCGCCCACGGCGAGCGTGCCGAACGCGCCCGGCCGGCCGATCACCGCCGCAGGCTCCGAGGTGGACATGCGCACCACGTCGGGCAGCGAGAGCCCCAGGTGGAGGTACTTGCTCATCGTCGTCGCGAGGTCGAACACCGGGCCTTCGTGGTTGAAGCGATGGAGGTCGGACGAGATGGTGTCGGGTGCGAAGCCGTCCTCGAGCGCCGCCTCCGCGCGCCGGAAACGGAAGGATCCCGCACCATGGCCCACGTCGAAGCGGACGCCGCGCGCCCGGGCCTCGCGGGCCACGTCCGCCACGTGTCCGTCGCCACGGAAGATGCCGTGGACGCGATCGGTGAACGCGTGCGTGACGATGTCGCCCGGCCGCATCAGCCCCAGGATGTCGTCGATGGTGATGGTCGAATCGCCGATATGGGCCATCACCGGCAGCCCGGCCACGGTGCCCGCCTCCACCGCCCGCTGGAGGGCGACCCGACCATTGGGCCCGGCCAGCGACTCCGTGAGGCGGACCTTGAAGCCGACGATGATGTCCGGATGCTCGAGCGCGATGCGCGCGGCCCGCTCGGCATCCAGGTAGCGCACGTCGTGCAGCTCGCCCAGGTAGGGGTCGATCTGGCCCATGGCGCTGATGTTCAGGAGCGACAGGATGCGCCCGGGGAATGGCTCGATGACGTAACGCCGGAAGCCCGGGAACGTGTTGGCACCCGCCGATCCCGCGTCCACGATGGTGGTCGCGCCGCGCTCCAGGTCGTGCGGGCCGGGCGGGATGGACAGGTCGGCGACCCCCCAGTAGACATGCACGTGGAGGTCCACGAGGCCCGGCAGCACCAGCAGCCCGGTCGCGTCCAGCGCGTCCGCCGCATCACCGGTGGAGATCGATGGCGCCACCGCCACGATGTGTCCTTCCGTGATGGCCACGTCCCGCCGCGCGTGGATGCCCGAGGCGGGATCGACCACGGTCCCGCCGTGGATCACCAGGTCATACGTCACGCTGTCCCGTCTCCCTCGCCTGCGTCGCCGCGACCACGTCCACCATCGCCTCCGCACGCTGCCCATAGTGTCGCCCGCGGAGGACCAGGTCCGCCGTGACGATGCGCCGGCCCACGGCCGCGTCCCCCGCCAGCCGGACCCGGAACCGCAGCTCCGCCGTCGCGCCCGCCGCGATCTCCGCCGCCGCGGTCCGCGGGTCGGCCATCCATCCATCCGGCAGATCCAGGGTCACCGACGCCTCCGCCGGCGCAAGAGCATGGTTGGTCACTCCGACCACCAGTTCGGCCTCCGTGCCCGGCGCGGCCGTCAGGCGGTAGGGTCGGATCCAGGCCAGGTCGGCATCGAGCGCCTCATCGATCAGCTCCGGCACCGCGACCAGGCGCGTGAAGGCCAGCTCCAGGCGCCGGGCCCACGTGATGAAATCGTCCAGCATGGGCCGGCTGACCGCGATCGCCCCCGTGTGGCCCGTGAGCAGCAGTTCCGGCTCGTGCGCCATGAGCCGCTCGACGCCCACCCGGATCGAATCGAGGCGCATCCGGTTGCGATAGATGGGCGCCGCGGCCCGCAGCGGCGACAATGCCCCCGCGAGCAGGTTGTCGCCCGTGAACGCGATGCGCGTGCCGTCCACCTCGCCCACGAGGCCCAGCGCGTACCACGTGTGCCCGGGCATGTGGAACACGTCGAACGACCAGTCGCCGAACCGCACCCGCTCGCCGTCCTCCAACACCCGGTCGGCGTGGATGGGCGTCGGCAGCAGGCAGGGCAGCTTCCAGTCGTCCGGCCGCGCCACGATGTCCGCGAACGACGCGTGGATCCAGGCCTGCGTCCCGTGACGCGCCTGGAGGAACGGCACGCCCGCGAGGTGGTCGTCGTGGTAGTGCGAGGGGATGATCGCGTCGATCGAGGTGATGCCTGCGAGGGGTATCAGCTCATCGAGCGTGTGCTCCACGAAGCGCAGGTCGGCGAACACGTGGTCCCACGACGGGAAGCCATAGTCCAGGAGCAGCGTCCGGCCGTCATCCGCGACCAGCGCCCAGGTGTTGGACAGCGCGTGGGTGTTGGCCCACAGGTGGGGCAGCACGTGCGACTTGGGCTGGTCCACGCTGTGCGGCCAGGTGGTCCAGACGCGGTTCGCGCGCATCTCGCCCAGGAGGCCATACAGCGCCCGGAGGTTTCCCGCGAGCGCTCGAAGCGCGGCCGGCGCGTCATCCATGGGCGCCCCGTGGGAGGGGAGCAGGCGCTCGATGGGCATCCCCGCCAGGAGCGTGACGGTGTGCAGTGCTGCGCCGACGGCGTCCGGCATGCCGTACTGCCACTGGAGCTCGTGGATCGATTCCACGCGACCCGGCGCCGCGATCACGTCTCCCGTGAAGGCACACGCGAGACCGTCCACCGTGGTCAGGAACGAGACCGACCCCTTCGTGTGGCCGGGCGTCGGTTGCACCAGCAGCTCGTGGCCGCGCCACGTGAACGTCGCGTGGTCGCGCAGCTCCCGGTCCACCGGCACGGGCCGGGCGAGTGTGTTCCAGAGCGACGAGCCGTCGTAGTCGTCGAAGCGCTTCCGCAGGCGCCAGAACGCGTCCGTCTGGGCGAACAGGGCCGACTCACGTTCCGGGACGCCGATCCGGGCGCCGTGCGTGGCGAGCCGGCCTGCCCCCTGGGCCTGGTCCCGATGGTGGTGGGTGTGCAGCACCCAGTCGACCTGCCGCACCCCAAGCTCTTCCAGGTGCTCGAGCACGGCGCCGGAGCCGCTGTCGATGAGCAGGGCGTGATCGCCCTCCTGGAGCAGGAAGACGTTGCAGGTGTCACGGAACCAGACGAGGGAAGGGGAGAGGCGCGTCCAGGGGCGCGCCGGCCCCGGGTCAGTTGCCAGCGCTCGCCTCCACCGCCTTGAAGGCGCCCCAGATGACCGCGAAGATGACCGCGTCGATGGCCGCCGCGAGCACGATCCGGAACACGAGGGCACCGGGGACGCTGACGCACGACAGTACGGTCGTGTACTCGCTGCCGCCCCGACAGGTATTCCCCACGGGCACATTGCGCGGACCCTTGGGCGGCTTGGACAGGTCGTAGACGCCGCCGGACCCGCTGCTCTGTCCGCGCGGCACCGGGGGTCGCTGGCGGACGCCCGTATAGGGCGACCCACCCGGCCTGTAGCCGCCGCCGCTGCCGCCGAATGTGGGCGCCAGCATCGCCCTCGTGAAGCCGTCCGGGCCCACCGCCCACCAGGTGTCGATGGCTGAGGCACCCGCCGGCACCAGGGCCAGGCCGCCCGCCGTCACCCCGGCCACCAGCGCCGGCGGCAGGTCCGTGCGACCCGTGATGGCGGCCGCGTCCAGGACGTCCATGGCGCCGTCGGTCGCGTATGACGCACCGGACAGCGTCACGTCCGCGGGGTCCTCGCCCACGGCCCGGTCGCGCACGATCTCGGTCTCGATGGCCGACTGGAGCGCTCCGTACCAGATGCGTCGGGCGGTGATCTCGGTCGCGGGCACGGATGGGTCAGCCAGGATCCGTACGCCGTCCAGCGCCAGGTCCTCGCGCAGCATCAGCCGGTCGGGCTCGTCATCCGGCCCGAACGTGCTGAGAAAGATGCGGGGCGCGGCCACGAACGCGCCGATCCTACCCGGGTCACGGAGCGCAGGGACGCTGATGAGCTCGCTGGCCGCCGGCAGGTTGTCATCGATGGCCATGAGCGGTCGGAGCAGGTCGCTCAGCTGCTGCTGCTCGGCGACGGCCGGGTCCAGGAGGACCTGGGTCGCGTAGGCGAACCCGTAGCCCAGCTCGGCGACGTGATCACGCACGTTGAGGCCGCCGGCGGAGAGCATGAGGTGCGTGATCCGCGACATCGCGGCCGCGCCGGTGGCGTCGCCCGCCAGCGGTAGCAGCGCGTCCTTGGTCACGCTCCCGGCCGCGCGATCGGCGGGCAGGACCCGGTCGAGCAGCAACGTGATGGCGGACGCCGGATCGCGGTCCGGGCCGGTGCTGGTCAACTCCAGGCGCAGGGCCGTGAGCTGGGGTGCCTCCACCGCCTCCCCGAACAGGTCCGTGCCGCTCCCACCAGCCGCGAACGAGCTGCCTTCGACCTGCTCCTCGGCGACGCCCAGCACCGGCTGCCACGACGCGACGCCGCTGAACAGGGTCGCGATGGTGCCGCCCAGCTGGTCACTCTCGGGTGTGAAGGCAAGCGTCACGACCTCGTCCAGCGTGTCTGGGACGTCGATCCGGTGGTCGAGGACCGTGGACTCGGTGAGCTGGCCGGTCGCCTCGTCGAGGTGTTCGGCGATGACCCGGACCTCCACGGCATGGCGCTGGTCGTCGGGCGCCGCGGCAGCCGTGGTGATCGCGGTCGTGAGCGCCCCGCCCGCCTCCGCGGCGGGCAGCGTGGGATCGAGGTCCACCCACTCGGTGCCGATGAGCGCCTGGACCCAGGCGTGCCGGCCGAGCTCCAGAGCGGCCTGGGCCGTCTCATCACCCCCGAGCGTCGCCAGGCGGTCGCCCAGCGCCTGGCGCAGCACCGCGTGGTCGCGGCGCGCACGGGTCACGATGGTGTCCAGGTCGAGGCCCGTGGCCAGCGGCACGTCGTTTGCCGCGAGCGCCGTCGCGGGCGCCTCCAGCCCGCGCGCCACGAGGCCCGCGGCCGTCGCGGGGTCCAGGTCGCCCCAGGCGAGCCGGGTCGGGATGAGCATCTCGTCGAGCAGCGCCTGGAGCAGGAGCGCCCGGTCCCAGCTGTTGCCGGCGCGTGCCGCAAGCGCACCGCCCGCGCCGCGCAGGACCCCGGCGTACGGCTGGAACGTGATCCGGTCGCGCACGAACGCGAACGGCAGTGCCGGGTCGTAGGCCATCACCGCCGCGAGGTCGGGGATCGTCCAGTCGTCGGGTCGCAGGCCGCCGATCGCCGTCTCCAGGCCCGTCTGGATGGCCGTGAGGTCGATGGTGGTCGTGTCCGCCGGCTCTGCCGTCGTGGGGAGCGTCAGCGCGGCGTCCGCGGCCAGCTCCGCGTCCCCGGGCACCGTGAGCACCGGGGCGGTCGTTTCCTGGGCCACGACCGGCGCGCCCAGGGACCCGGCGGCCAGCACGGTGGCGAGAAGGGTGGCGACCAGGCGAAGCGGTGAGCGGGGACGCATGCGACCTCCGGAAGAACGGCGGCATCGGGCCGCCAGTGTGGGGCCCATCGGGCCGTGCTGGCAAGACGGCCGCTCGCGGCGGGCCCGGGCGGCCCAGGCGGCCCCGATGGCCGGTGTGCTGACCGATCGCGGGCCCAGGCGGCCCCGAGCGGCCCCGATGGCCGGTGCGCTGACCGATCGCCGGCCGACGGCGGCCCAGGCGGCCCCGGGCGGCCCCGATGGCCGGTGCGCGTGGGTCAGGTGAGCTCGAGATCGGCGGCGATCGTGGTGGTCGCCACGCCGGCGAGGCCCAGGGCGAGTTCCACCCGATGGCGCCCCGGCTCCAGCCGCACCGGGAGTCGGATCTCGGCGACCTGGTGGCGGCGCACGTAGAAACCGTTCTCCGGGCCCAGCGCGGCGGCCGCGAACGGGACGCCCGTCTCACCCACGGTGGCGTTGACGAGCGTGACCCCGGCGGGGTCCACGGCATCGTCGTCGAGGCCCACGGCGAGCCCCGTCAGATAGCGCGAGACCGGACCCGGGTTGCGCAGCGTGATGGCACCCTCGCCGGCGGCGCCCGCCCGCCCGGCGAGCTCCAAGGGCTCCGGCCAGTAGTCGCGCACGAACCCGCGCAGGTCCGCCAGCTGGTCGATGTGGTCGCCGGCCAGCAGCCGGCTCGCGCGCTCGGCGAGCAATCCGGCGCAGGCTTCGACCTGGGCATCGCCCATCGCGGCCGTGGCACGGGTTCGCGGGTTGGGGCCGTAGACCGCGAGCATCCCGCCCTCCGGGTCCGCAGGCAGGCGCTCCATGCGCACGAGATCGGGTGCCACGGCCAGCGTCCAGGACGTCTCCAGTGTGGCGCCGTGATCGATGGCCACGGGCCAGTCGGTGCCCAGCCCCACGCCGTTGGCGGCGTTGAGCTCCAGGTAGCACAGCCCGTACGCCCGGAAGTCGGGGCCGCCGGGCGCGGTCGCCTGGACCTCCGCGCAGACACGCTTGATGAGGTGGCCCAGGTCCAGTGGTGCATGCCCCGTGTGGACGACCACCACGCGCGCCCCGTACCCGGCCGCCTGCTCGATGGTGGCCCGCACGAACCGCTCCACGAGGTCCCGGTCGTAGCGCAGGCTCCAAGGCAACGCGAGCGTGCCCAGCGTCAGTGCAGACCAGGGCAACACGATGCCGCCCGCCTGTTGCGCCGCCCGTTCCACCACGGCCGTGGCCGCGAACCCATCCGTGCCGAACGGCAGGTGCTCCGCGTGGTACTCCACGGCACCCAGCGGCAGCCACGCGATGGGTGCGGCGTCAAGGGCGGCGCGGACCTCCGCGGGACGCAGATGGATGATGCGCACCTCGCGCCAGTCGGGGGATCGCGACGCCGGATCCAGGTTCGCGACGGCCGGGGCCGCGCCGTCGCCTGCCGGCTCGGCCTCGCCCCGGGTCGCATCGTCGCTCACCACATCACCATGCCGCCGTCGATGTTGATGACCTGCCCCGTCATATAGGCGGCCTCGTCCGACAGCAGCCAGGCGACCATGCCCGCCATCTCCGAGGGCGGCGCCGAGCGTCCCATGGGCACCGTCTTGAGGCGCGCGGCGGCGAGCTCCTCGTAGGCGATGCCGCGCGACGCCGAGACCTCGCGCAGCACGCGTTCCTGCATCGGCGTATCCGTGATGCCCGGCGAGAGGGCGTTCACCCGGATGCGCCGCGGGGCATACGCCATCGCGAACGAACGCGTCACCTGGGAGACCGCCGCCTTGGTGAGGGCGTAGGCGGCCCCCTCCGTGGTCGCCACGATCTTGGCGGAGGGGGAGCTGAAGTTGACGATGGCGCCGCCGTCGCGCATCCGCTCACCCAGCTGCTGGCACAGCAGGAATGTCGATTCCACGTTCGTGGCGAACGCCATCCGCAGGTCCGCCGACGTGACCTCGCCGATGGGCCGCAGGATGATCACGCCCGCGGCGTTGACCAGCCAGTCGATACCGTCCACACCCAGCTCGGTCAGCCACGCGTCGGTGGCCGTGAACAGCCCGGATCGTCCTTCATCCGTGGACAGGTCGGCGGCCACCGTCCGAGCACCCGCGGCGGCGGGTCCGGCCAGCCCGCCCGGCCGCAGGTCGGTCGCCAGCACGCGGTGACCCCCGGTGGCGAGCAGCTCCGCCGTCGCCTGGCCGATGCCCGACCCGGCGCCTGTCACGACCGCGACTCGAGCGACCATCAGTCGACGAGGAAGCCGCCGTTGATGTCCGTGACCTCACCCGTGATGTAGCCCGCGTGCTCCGAGGCGAGGAACGCGACGAGTGCGGCGACCTCGTCAGGGCGGCCGAACCGACCCACCGGGATGCGCGACTGAAGGTCCCGCATGCCCTCGATCATGTCCGTCTCGATGAGCGTGGGCGCCAGCGCGTTGGACGTGATGCCATGCGCGGCGTACTCGTTCGCGATCGACTTGGCGAGCGTCATCACGCCCGCCTTGGATGCCGCGTAGGCCGCCACCGAACGCGCGCCGCCGGCCTTGCCCGCGGACGACCCGATGGCCACCACCCGCCCGTACTGTTGCTCACGCATCCCCGGCAGCGCCCGACGCGCGCACAGGAACGCACCCGTGAGGTTGATGGCCAGGCAGCGGTTCCAGATCTCGAGGGTCATCTCCTCGAACGGCACGACCGGGAAGATCCCCGCGTTGAGCACCAGCACGGAGACCGTGCCCAGGCGCGCCTCCACCTCCGTGAACGCACGGTCCACGGCCGACTCATCCGCCACGTCACACGCGACGCCCAGGATGCCCGGGTGCTCCGGCGCGACGAGGTCGAACGCGGCGACCAGCGCGCCGTTGCCCGCGAGGGTTTCGGCGATCGCCTTGCCGATGCCTTTGGCGGCTCCCGTGACCACCGCGACCCGGCCCTGGAGCCCCTCCACCTGGATCATCGATGTGCGCCTCCGTTGCGGATGCCCGGCTGGTTTCGTTTCCAGCCTGGACACGCTAGCACAGCGGTCGGCCGTGCCGCGGGCCCCTTGTGTGGCGGGCCTATGATGGCCCCGCACGCGACCCGTGGCCGGCCGCGGCTGGAACTCCATTGAGGGACGCATGTCACCCGATCGGAAGCGCCGGCCGCAGGCGGCCTGTGCAGCCTTCATCGTCCTGGCCACCGTGGCTGCGGGCATCGAGCCCTGGCCGGTCGACGCGGCATCGGGTCCATGCGCCGTCGAGGCGGAGCCGAACGACCGGATCGAGGACGCGCCCCGGATCGGCGCGAGCTTCTGCCAGTCGGGCACGCTGACGGAGAACGACCAGGATCTGGTGCTGTGGACGGTCGAGCCCTCGCTCGCCCTGTTCCCCTGGACCTTCGAGGTGGCCGGTGTGCCGCGCACCATCACCAGCATCCACGTGCTGCCGGTGACCTCGCCTGCGGACACGCCCGCGATCACCGTTGGATCGGAGGTCCTGCGCGTGGATTCCAGCGCCGAGAGCCGACAGCCGGGGGTGGTTGACGACGTCGTCCTGCCGCCCGGTCGGTACGTCCTGGGGATCTCCAAGGGCACCAACACGGGTCCGGCCCTCGACGATCTGGCGTACCAGGTGCGCATCGCGCAGCCCGGCGTGCGGCCATCCCTGGGCGACCTCGAGCCGAACGATGTGCCAGAGGCGGCCAGCCCGGTCACAGGAGCCTTCGCCATCACCGGCGATCTCACGGGCAGCCCGGACCTGTTCCGCTGGACGATCGAGGACGCGGACGCAGGCCGTAGCTGGGCGCTCGATGCCCGAGCCCTGGCGGGCTCCAGCTTCACGCTGTCCCTGCTGACGGATGGCGGCGTGCCGCTGGCCAGCGCCCAAGTGGGTCCGGACGCGTACGCACACCTGTACGACCTGCGATTGGAAGCCGGGTCGTATCTGGTGCATCTGGGGGACGGCACCGCCGACGCCCGGCCGTACGTCCTGGGCGCGACCCTGGTCACGGACGCCGATGTCGATGCCGAACCCAATGACGCGCAGGACCAGGCCGTGCCCATCACGCCCGGCAGTCCGGCTCGAGGTCGGCTGGCGGGGTCCGGCGATGTCGACAGCCATCGACTGACCGTCGACGCGGCCCTCGCCGCGACGCAACTCTCGATCCGCCTCGAGGCTGCCGCGGGACTCAGCCGACAGGTGTGCCTCTATGACGCCAGCCACGCCCTGAGCCACTGCCGGCAGGATCAGGACGGGCTCGTGACGCTTTCCGACCTGCTGCTCTCGACCCCCGGCGACTACTTCATCGAGGTCAGCGGTACGGACAGCACGGCCGATCGCTACACGCTCCGAGTGGACGCCATCGGCCCGCCGACCGTCGGGCGGGAGGTCGAGCCCAACGAGGCCCTGGAGAAGGCGTCGCCGTTGGATGTTCTCACGCCCCTGCAGGGCCACGCCGACGGCATCGACGATGACCTGTACCACGCGGAGGTCACCCTCGAGCCGCAGCTGTGGCGCGTCGACGTCACGGGCGACGGCGTCGAGGAGCTCGAGTGGCTGAGCGTGGACACCCTCGTGTTCGGCACGGGTGCCCTGGCTCCGGAGGGCAGCCGGCTGGTCCTGCGCGACCTGTGGCTGCCGCCAGGCGATCACTGGTTCCGCATCCGGGCGCGGGAATCGGACTACACGGTCACGTTCACGCCCTTGGGCGCGCCGCCCACGGACAGCGAGCTCGAGCCCAACGACTCGTCGCAGCTGGCCGGTTCGATGATCCCGGGGCAGCGGCGTGTCGGCCGCCTCACCGATCCACCGGACGTCGACGTCTACCGCTTCTCCCTTGCCGCGTCCCAGCAGCTCGCGATCGTGGTCGCACCTCCCACCGACGGTGCCGTCAGGTTCGGGTTGTCCAGCTCGGGCGTGCCGCTCGCTGACGTGGCCGCCCTCGCGCCCGGTGAGGAGGTGCGCTACCAGGCCCGGCTGCCCGCCGGTGACTACGAGGTGCACCTGGTGGCCGCGCAGACGAGCGAGGAGCGCTACACCCTGACGCTCGAGCAAGGCGACCCGTTCAGCGACGCGTCCAGCGCCGCCGAAGCCCTGTCGGCGGAGGTGTCGCTGTCGACCGAGGTCTCCTCGGTGGCCGGCTGGTGGCCTGAGGGCCAGCGCGTGGACGGCGTGCTGTCGATCACCAGCCGCGGCCCGTCGGATCTCCGACTCAGCCTGGCGGCGCGGACATCCGATGACGCCTGGTCGGTGGATCTGCCTGCGGCAGCCGTGGACCTGCCGGCGGGCGGGTCGGTGACGCTCCCGATCGTCGTCCACGTGCCGGCCGATGCGTGGTCGGACGTGCCGGTGCGCATCACCCTCCGCGCCGAGGACGCCAACGGGGCGTGGGCGACGTCGTTCGCGGACGTCGTGCCGCTGACGGATGTCCAGCCGGTCAACCTGGAGAAGGCGTGGCAGCTGCCCTCGGCGCTGCTCGGTGGACGCAACGTGGCGGCGTTCGTCCTCGGTGCGCAGCTGCTGCCAGGGCCCGATCCGGTCAGCGCGGCGCAACTGTTCGACGGCCATGTCGTGCCCGGCGCCGGCTACCAGGGCTCGCTGGCCAGCGGCCCGCTCACGGTCGACGTGGACCTCGCCGGCGACCTGCCCCAGCCGATCGGGGGCTTCATCCTCGATCCGCTTGCAGCGGGTCCGGGTCTCGCGTGGCGGCCGCGCGACGTGGAGGTGCTGCTATCGGATGACGGGATCGACTTCCGGAGTGTGCTCCAGGCGGAGCTGAGCCCCGTCACGCGGGAGCAGGCGTTCGTGCTGGACCCGCCCGTCCCGGCGCGCTTCGCCCGACTCCGCATCAGCAGTTCCTGGTCGGGCACGGGCGGGACGGTCGCGCTGGGGGAGTGGAAGGTGGTGGCCGCGCCCGGCGCGGTCGTCGACGCAGCGGTCCTCGTCAACCTCGCCGACCCTGCGCTTGGCGGGCACGTGGTCATCATGGAGTCGCTGCGCACCGACGACGTGACCATCCGGGGCATGCTCACGGAGGATCCCACCGCGTGGCTGCCGAACCCGGCGGACGCCACGTCCGTGCGCTGGACGCTTGGCTTCCGCGATGACCGCGCGGCGACCATCACCCGCCTGGAGTGGGTCGATCCGCCCGGCGTCGACCCCGCGGCGCTCATCGCGGCCGTGGACGTGGAGGTCAGCAGCACATCGGCGCTGGGGCCCTGGACCAGCCTCGCCGGCTGGATCCTGGAGCGCGCTGCGGACGGAACCGTGACGCCGCTGGACCTGCCGGACCCGGCGTGGGCCCGGTTCCTCCGGTTCACCACCACGGGTCCCGCGGTCGACCACGTGGTGTGGGCAATGCCCGCCACCCTGCGCGTCATGGAGCGACCGACCGGTGATGGGTACCTGTCCGCCCTGGGCGAGTGGGGACGTTGGGAGCCGCGGGGAATCATGGAGCTGATGGCGCCGGTCGTCGCGGGCGCGCCGACCCCGGAGCCGACACCGGACGGGGACGACGATCGGTCCACCGCGCGGCCGTTGGCCATCGCGACCATGGCGGGCGGCCAGGTCCGCCGGGGCGTGGACCAGGACTGGTTCGTGCTGCGCGTGCCGCCCGACGACGATCTGCTCACGTTGACGGTGGGCGGCGAGCCGTTCGCAGCAGCGGGTGTCAGCCTGTTCGATGCAGCGGGCGCGCCTGTGGAGCTGGAGGCGGTCAGCCTGGCCGGGCCGTCCGCCGCCTGGTCGGCCATCGTGGAACCGGGTGCCAGCTATGCCGTGCTGGTCGAGCAGCTACCCGTATCGACCGTGTTCACGTACGACACCAGCGGCAGCATGGTGAACTACCTGCCGTTCGTCGCGGACGCCCTGCGGACCTTCGCGAGGGGCATCGTGCCCGGCCTGGACGCTGCGCTGATCATCCCGTTCGACGGCGGGCCGCTGCTGGACGAGTGGACCGATGACCCGGTGGCGCTCCAGCAGGCGGTCGCCAGCGAGACGTTGTTCCCGGCCGGATCGAGCGCCGCGGAGAAGGCGATCCTGGCGGCGCTGGACGAGGTCGACCAGCGACCGGGCATCCGGGCGCTGGTCGTGCTCACGGACGCCGAGACGGACTCGCGGAGCCTGGCGCCCGATGTGTGGGCGGCGTTCGAGCGCGTGCGTCCGTTGGTGTTCACGATCCATACGGGCGAGTTGAGCGATCCGGCACTCACCACCCCCCTGATGCAGGACTGGGCCGCAAGCTCTGCGGGCGTTTATCAGCTGGCAGCCTCTCACCGCGACATCGAACGCACCTTCCAGCGTCTCGCGGCGTGGTTGCGGCGACCCGCCGGCTACACCCTCACGGCGACCGCTGCGGCCATCCCCAAGGAGCCCGGCACGTTGAGCGTCACGGCGGCCACACGGCGCGCCGGGACGGTGGGTGGCGTGACCATCGAGCTCGTTCTGGACACCTCCGGCAGCATGCTCAAGAAGCTCGGCCGATCGCGCCGGATCGACGTCGCCGAACGGGTGCTGACGCGCCTGGTGACGGAGACTCTGCCGCCCGGGTTGCCCGTGATGCTGCGGACGTTCGTCGCCCTTCCCCGGTCCTGCGCGACCACGCTGGCCGTGCCGCTGGGCCCCCTGGAGCCCGCCACGATGGCCGCACGGATCGCCGCCCTGAAGGTCGCCGGATCGACACGGACGCCGCTGGGCGCCACGCTCCACGCGGTCGGCGACGACCTCGCGGACGTCAAGGGCACGGCCATCGTGGTCTTCGTCACGGATGGCCAGGAGACCTGCAAGGGGGATCCGGCGAAGGAGATCCAACGGCTCATCGACCTGGGCATCGATGTCCGGGTCAACATCGTGGGCTTCGCTATCGACGACCCGGCGCTCACCCGGGACCTCGCCGCGTGGGCGGCCCTGGGCAACGGCACGGCCTATGACGCCGACAACGAGAAGGAGCTCACGGAAGCGCTCACGCAGCTGCTGCGGGCGCCGTACACCGTGTTCGACGAGGCAGGGACGGCGGTCGCGACCGGCCTCGTGGGTGGCGATCCCGTGTCGTTGCCCGTGGGCAGCTATCGCGTGGAGGTCCAGACCGACCCACCGGTCACCCTCGACCCCGTCGTCATCGGGTCCGGGGTCAACGTCGACATCGTCGTCGGAGAGGAGGCATGAGGATGCGTCATGGAATGAACAGGATCGGATCCATCGCCGCGGGAGCCCTCATGGCGGCCACGTCCTTCGCCTGGCCCGTTGTCGCCCAGGATGCGTCCCCGAGCGGACCGCCCTTGGCGTCGCCTGGCCCTGCGGAGGTCCAACGGACCCTCACCGACGCCGTCGACCGGTCCATCGCCGCCGCCGCCCTCGGTGTCGCCGGCGATCCGGCCGCAGCGCTCGCGCTCGTCGCCGAGCGTGTCGAGCCCGTGACCTACGTGGGGTCGTTGAAGGGCCCGCGGGGAGCGTGGCTCACGGGTGCCGCCAACGATGTGGATACGGCGCGACTGCTGGCGGCGTTGATCACGGGCGACGATGCTGTCCCAGCGGTGCGCTATGCAGCGTGTCCAGGGCCGGTCTCCCCACCGACCCCCGCGAGTGACGGTGCGCTCCCGATGCTCGGCCTGGACCTTGCGGATGCCATCGCCGCAGAGGTCACGGACCCCACCCTCAAGGCGGCGATCCTGGAGGCTCGGGACCTGCGTGTCGCGACCCGCGCCTCGGCGCAGCGATCGGCTGAGGCGCTCGCCGTGGAGCTGGCGCGCGCACCCGCACCATCCGGGGCGGTGATTCCGGCCGCGGACCCGACCGAGCACGTCTGGCTCCAGGTGGAGGGTGCCGCCGGCTGGACGGACGTGGATCCCTGGACCGCCTCGGGGGTCCCGCCTTGCACGGCGGAGACGACCGTGGATGCGCTACCGACGAGCGGCGCGCACCGCGTCGCCATCCGGCTCGTGGTGGAGCAGCGCGTCGGGGGCGCGCTCGTGGAGCGCCCGGTGCTCGAATGGGATTCCCCGACCGCCGATGTGGCCGCCGCGCGCATCACGTTCGGCTTCAGCGCGGCGGATGGGCCGGGGCTGGTGACGTGGACCCCGGAACTGCGCATCGACAACGTGCCCTTCCTGGGTGCACCCATCCTGGTGCCGGCCGTGCCGCCGCCAGCCGATCTCGAAGGTGGGGGGATCGACCTGGACCCGTTCGGCGTGGATGGCACGGAGCCCGAGCCATCGGCCAGCCCGGTGCCGGAGCTCGACCCGGTGACGGCGGCCTGGCTGGACATCGACCTGGTCGCACCCTCCGGGACCACGTCATTGCGTAGCGACGTGTTCGACCGCATCGGCATCGTGGCCCGCACCGACGGGTCCGCGGCGACCGCTCCCGTCGTCGCCCTGGACCAGATGGAGGGCGGCGCCGCGGCGCTCGCAGCGCGCTGGCAGATCGGCATCCTGGTGGGTGACCTGCGTGCCATCGAGGATCTCGTCGATTGGGACCTGGACGTGCGCACGACCGACGGCATGGCCGGTCGCATCGACGGGCTGCTGCGGCTCTTCCCGTCGTTCCGACGGGACCTGGGCGGTAGCCCGGCGACGGGGCCGATCGTGTTGCTGGCAGGGCTGACGGATGTGACCGGGCCCGAGAAGCGAGGCGGCCTGGAGCCGGGCGAGATCGTCACCCAGTTGGTGTTCGATGCGCTCCACGTGCCGGTGGCCGATCCGCGGGACGTGGCCGAGGCTGCCCGCGACGGGTCCGCGATCGTGGCTGCGGAGGGCATGCTCATCGCCATCGCGGGGTTCACGCCGCACCCCTTCGGCAGCGCGGATGCGGTCTTCGCGGCGGCTGCCAAGGCGGGTACCGCCCTCGTCCTGTTGTCACCGGGTGACGCGCTCGCGATCACCGGGGCGAGCCCGCGCGCGCTCGCACGGATGGGCCGCGCACTGGCAGCCGGCCGGCGCATCCTGACGCCGGCCGTGGCGCCGTCCCTCTACGGCACCGCACGGACGGCGTGGTTCGCCATCGATCCAGTGACGGGGATCGTGCGGGATGAGCACGACAGCGGACGCCACAGCGGCATGACGGAGGACGTCAGCAACCGGACCGCGGGGCCCAGCGGATGGCAGAAATTCTGCACTTTCGCCGAACGCATCGGGCGACCGGTCGCGCTCACCATCGCCCTGATGGTCAGCGTCGTCCCCGCATCCATGAACAAGGGCGCGGACCTCTTCGCCAAGGGGGCCGCCAAGGTCGCCGCCGAGAAGGATGTATCCCGGCGAAAACGGGAGGTCGCGCGCCAGGTCGCCTGCGGTCCGCGGGTGCGCTGAACGCGCCAGGCCCGTCCGGCGGCGTTACCATCCATGCCGTCCTGGATCCCGCACGAGAGGCCGCGATGATGCGTGTCGGCATCGACAGCTACTCCTATCACCGCCGCTACGGGGAGATCCGGGTGGGCGAGGTCGAGCCCGCCGCCGGGCCGCCATGGCCGCTGGAGCCGTCTCCCGTGCTGGCGCACGCGCGCGCCCTGGCCGTGGACGACCTGTACCTCGAGACCTGCTACCTGCCGGAGCCGGAGACGATCATGGCCGACACGCTCGCGCCCGCGGGCCCCGTCCGGGTCGGCTTCTCGTGGGGGCACCCCTGGCCGGCGGGTTCCTTCCATGGCCTGGACGGTGGCCGCACCCCCGCCGCGGAGGACCACCTCGCCCGATGGATCGCGGCCGCAGCGCGCCTGGGCCACCCGGTGATGCGCATCACGCTGGGCTCCCCGGCGTCGCGCGGCACGGAGCCAGCGTCGGTGCTCGTGGACCGGCTGATCGCGCCCACCCGCCGCGCCGCGGAACGGGCGGGCGAGGTGGACCTGAAGCTCGCCATCGAGAACCATGGCGACCTCCGGGCGCAGGATGTGCTGGAGGTCATCGAGCGGGTCGGCCTGCCCAACCTGGGCGTCACCCTGGACAACGTGAACCTGCCGCGCGTGGGCGACGACATGCTCGCGGGCGCCCGGGCCCTGGCACCCCGGACGCTCCTGGTCCAGCTCAAGGACCACCCACCGACGCCGGACATGACCATGCCCGGTGGCGCGCGGTCCGTGGCCCTGGGGGAGGGGGTCGCCCCGCTCGAGGAGATCATCGCCATCCTTGCCGCGGTCGGCTATGACGGCGCCGTGTGCGTGGAGCTGGCGTCCTTGGGCGGCGAGGATGTGGATGAGCTGGCGATGATCGAGCGCAGCATCGTCTGGCTGCGCGACCACCTGCCCGCAGCGTAGGCTCTGGGGCGACCGCAGCAACTGGAGGAGAGACACCCATGGCGCGACTGCCCTTCGTGGACACCCATGTCCACTTCTCGGATCTGCAGGACCCGAACCTGTACTACGCGTGGCTCCAGCCGGGCTGGAAGCACCCCATCCTGGGCGACATCGAGGGCATCCAGGCGCAGCGCTACTGGGCGGACGAGTTCGTCGCGGAGACGCGCTTCTCCAACGTCTCCAAGTCGATCCACGTGCAGGCGGCCCTGGGCATCAAGGACCCGGTCGAGGAGACGAAGTGGCTCCAGGCCTTCGCGGACCGACTGGGCCACCCGCACGGCATCGTGGCCGAGTGCCACCTCGCCCAGCCCGACGCCGAGGCGGTGATCGAGCGTCACATGCAGTTCGCCAACACACGCGGCATCCGCGACTTCGGCCCGGGTGACTACCCGCGCGACCCGCAGTGGCGTGCCGGCTACCAGCACCTGCGCACACACGACCTGGTCGCCTGCCTGGATTCGTCGCCCGAGTCCTACGCATCTATCAAGGACCTCGCCCAGGCATACCCGGACATCGTGATCTCGCTGGACCACGCGGGCTTCCCCCGCAAGCGCGACGCGGAGTACTTCGCGTTGTGGCAGAAGGAGCTGGCGAACCTGGCGCAGGCGCCCAACGTGGTCATCAAGATCTCCGGCCTGGGCATGTGCGACAACGCCTGGACCGTCGACTCCATCCGGCCGTGGGTGCGCGAATGCATCGAGACGTTCGGCGTGGAGCGTTCGTTCTTCGGCACGAACTGGCCGGTGGACCGCCTCTACTCGTCCTACCCGGACGTGATCGAGGCGTACGAGGAGATCATCTCCGACTTCTCCCAGAGCGAGCAGATCGCGCTGTTCAGCGGCAACGCGGAGCGCATCTTCCGCATCTGACTGGGACGCGAGGATCGGCGGGCGGACGCTCCCGGCGTCAACCCCCGGACCCGGCGAACCAGTCGAGCGTGGCCCGGATCGCATCCGGGTGCGGCGTGACACGCACCCCGAACGCGCGGGCGAACCTGGAGTGGTCCACCACCCATGGCTGCTCGACCTGGAAGCGCTGTTCCCGGACGGCCCTGATGGTCGGGTTCACCGTCGCCAGGAGTGCCAGCAGCCACGAGGGCGTGACCGACAGGCGCGTCGGCTCCCCGGCGACCTTGCAGACCAGCTCCACGAATGCCCGGGATGTGAGCGTCTCCGCGCTCGGCAGGTGCCAGACCTCGCCCACCGACGCCTCGTTCGTGCCGAGGGTCACGAGGCCGCGGGCGAAGTCCGCGAGATGCGTGTAGGTGTGAGGCATGTCCGGGTCGCCCAGGAGCTGTGCCGCCTTGCCCGCCAGGACCGAGGCGAACAGCCGTTCGCCGGCCTGCGACCGTCGACCGCGCGGTCCGTAGTAGTCCGACGCTCGGCCGATCGTCGCCCGGACGCTGCCGGTCGCGTCAGCTCGGAGCAGCAGGTCGGCGAGCTCGGCCCGGACCCGCCCGTTGGGGCCCTGGGCGGCCGCTGGGAGGTCCTCGGTGAGTGGGCCGGAGACCGGCCCATAGGCATACAGGTTGTCGGCGTAGACGATCCGGGCCCCGGCCGCGGTCGCCCCGGCGATCACGCCGTGCATCAGGGGCGGCAGGAGCTCCGGCCAGCGGTCGTAGGGCGCCGAGGCGGCGTGGTAGACGATGGTGGCTCCGGCCATCGCCCCGCGAGCGGCATCCTGGTCGGTGATGTCGGCCGCCTGGAACTCCACCGTCGCGGGCAGGTCCGAGGGACGCTGGCGGGCGACGACACGCAGCGGGAGGTCGCGGGTCGTCAACTCGTCGATCACAGCCCTGCCGACCGGTCCGGCACCGACGACGACGTGGAGATCAGGCGCTGGGTTCATCGCGCGGTACCTCATCGCGTTCACAGGCTGGTGCGGGCCGGCGCGGCAGGCCATCGAGGATCGTCACCACGATTCGAGAGCGCGCAGCCGAGGGGTCTTCTTGCTCTGGTGGGACTCCATGCGGCCGATCACATCGACCAGGGTCTCCACGCCTTCGAGGATGCGGGGTCCCTTGTTGAGCATCACGCACTCGGCTCGCTGGGCCATCGCCGCGTCGGTCAGCTCGGCCCGGGTCGGGATCCCGGTCTTCACCAGCGACTCGAGCACCTGGGTCGCCCAGATCGCGGGGACGTGTGCGGCTTCGCACAGCCAGAGGAGCTGTTCCTGCATCTCGGCCAGCCGCTCGTATCCGATCTCGACCGCGAGATCGCCGCGCGCGATCATCACCCCCAGCGGCCGCCGTGCCGCGGCGGCGACGATGATGTCCGGCAGGTGCTCGACGCCGCGCTTGGTCTCGATCTTGGCCACGACCCCGAGCTGGTCTGCGCCGCGGGCGTCGAGCTCGTCGATCAGGTGGTCGAGGTCGGCCGCATCCTGGGCGAACGACAGTCCGACGAGGTCGGCCACGTCCACCGCGACGTCGAGCGCGACGAGGTCGTCGGGGCTGAGTCCCCGCAGGCGGATCGGCGAGTCCGGGAAGTTGAGGCCCTGGTCTGCCTTCAGGCGCTCCCGGGGCCGGCGCGTCGCCTTCACCCGGAGCGTGACGCCACCCGCGTCGACGGCCTCCACCTCGGTCACGACGTGTCCGTCGTCGATGAGCACACGGTGGCCGACCTGCAGCGTCTCGATCATGCCCGCCTGGGCGCACGTGATCGTCGGCGTGTCGGCATCACCGCCGTGGCGCTCCGGCCGTGCGGCAGGCTGCTCGGCCGCGAACCGGACGACATCGCCCACCTGGATGACGATGGTGCCGGGGGCCGGCTCGAAGGGTCCGATCGTCGTCGAGGCTGTGGCTTTGGACGACCCGGAGTGACGCAGGACCACGCCCTGGGCCAGGGCGATGCCCTTCTGCGTCGAGACCGACACCGCCTGCGGCGACGTGCGCTCGACGACCTGCAGGGTTCGACGTCGCCCGCGAGCGTCCACGCACGTGACGGCAACGCCGACCCGGAGACGGCCGAGCCAGCGGGGATCCACGGCGACGCGCGGTACGGCCTGGCCCCCGCTGCCGGTCGTTCCCGGTGCTCCGGACCCGTCAAGGGTGAGGATGCTCGGACCCTTGCCGTCCTTGGGCGCCTTGAGCCGCATGCTCCCAGGTCCGCTCGGCAGCGGGGCGATGCGCAGCTTCGGCCCGGGCAGGTCCAGGAGGATCCGACAGGGTCGGCCCGTCGCGTGTTCGGCGTCCCGGACGCGTCCCGCCATCTCCCGCCACGCCTGTGGGTCGTCGTGGGCACCATTGATGCGGGCGATGTCCATCCCGCGTTCGACGAGGCCGGTGACGAGATGGGCGTCGGTGGCCGCCTCGCTGGGCATCGTGACCATCACGCGGCACCGGCGATCCGGCGGCTCCGGTCCAAGGAGGGCGTCGGTCCGTTCGACGAGGATCCGGGATTGCCGATCGCGCAGCCGGCTGAGCCGGGCGATCCGGGTCGGCGAGGACGCGTCGCCCAGGATGGCGTCAAGGGTCGCCCGAACGGCGGCGATCCCGGCCCGCACGTTGGCCTCCACCCGCCCGAGTGACGACAGGCCAAGGATCGCCAGCTCATCCTGGAGTTCCCGGATGTCGTGCTCGCGGAAGGCCAGGTACGCAGCGAGGTTCGCCGCGCTGCCCGCGTACGGCGAGCCAACCAGTCGCGGGCGCCATCCCGCCAGCCGCGCGCGCTCGCTGGCTCGGACGTCGGCATCCAGGGACGCGAGGTGCTCTTGGAGGAGTCGGTAACGCGCAGGCACCGCGGCAGACCTCACGGCCGCAAGATAGGCCGATGATGTTTCCGGAGTGATGTCGGCTTCAAGATGCGACGACATGGTTGGCGATCTCGGTCGGTGGAAGGATGAAGCCCGGGCGGTCGATCCATTCCGGCTTGACAGGGCGGAGGTCAACGGTGGGCACGTCGCAGCCGCACATCGCCCGCAGATGGGCCC
>Ga0105047_10001580_pt1 | contig 40813 bp, 37 predicted proteins | sample MAT04_FD_78384 | JGI IMG/M metagenome (GOLD analysis project Ga0105047, IMG submission 78384) | Freshwater microbial communities from Lake Fryxell liftoff mats and glacier meltwater in Antarctica - MAT-04 (megahit assembly) | ecosystem: Environmental > Aquatic > Freshwater > Ice > Liftoff...
AAAATCGGCCGGCTCGATCACAAGATCGAGAAGCTGAAAATCATCAAGCTGGTGCCCGGCGTCGAGTTCCTCCGCACCGACGCCATCAGTGGCGATCGCGGCTTGATGCTCACGGAATACGCTCCCTTTGGCGTCATCGGTGCCATCACGCCGGTCACCCATTCCCTGCCAACGCTGGCCGGGAACGTCGTCAACATGATTGCCGGCGGCAACACGCTGGTCGTCAATCCGCATCCCAGCGGCGCCCGTATCGCCTGCGAAGGAGTCCGGCGATTCAATCAGGCGATCTTCAAAGCAACCGGCCTGGAAAACCTGATCACCATCATCGAGAAGCCGACGCTCGAAACGGCTGCTGCGATCTTTTCGCATCGTGGTGTGAAAATGCTTGTCGTGACCGGCGGTCCGGCCGTTGCCCGGGCCGCGATGGAGAGCCGCAAGAAGGCGGTTGTCGCGGGGCCGGGGAATCCGCCGGTGGTCGTCGATGAAACGGCCTGCACGGAGAATGCCGCGAAGTCGATCATTCGCGGGGCCGCTTACGATAACAATCTGCTGTGCATCGGCGAGAAGGAAGTTTTCGCCGTCGAGAAGATCTTCGATTCGCTGATGGACAACATGGGCCGCTTCGGCGGATATCGACTGAACAATTCGCAGATCGACGCGCTGACGAAAATCGCGTTCACGCCGCCGGAAAAGCCGGGCGATCATTATCACCTCAACAAGGAACTCGTCGGCAAAGACGCGAAAGTGCTGGCCGAGTTGATCAATGTCCGCGTTCCCGCCGGCACCGAATTGCTCTACGGCGAAACGGACGAATCGAATCCGTTCGTCCCCGAAGAGCAGATGATGCCCTTTGTGCCGTTCGTGCGTGCGAAGAACGTCGACCATGCGATTGAACTGTCTCTCAAGCACGAACATGGTTTCCGACATACCAGCCTGATTCACAGCCGCAACGTTCGCAACATGACCAAGATGGGCAAGGCGATGGATACGACACTATTCATCAAGAATGGCCCCAGCATGGCCGGCCTGGGTTTAGGCGGCGAAGGCTATCTGAGCTTCAGCATCGCCACACCGACCGGCGAAGGCGTCACGAACCCGCTGACATTCACGCGACAACGCCGCTGTGTGCTGGTGGATGATCTGCGAGTGATTTAGGAATGAGGCGAGAGGCGAGAGGGAAGAGGGAAAACGAGTGGTCACTTTTCGATTTGAAGATCTGATTGTGTGGCAGCGTTCGGTTGACCTCGCCGACATGGTTTATGAGTTCACATCAAACTTTCCTCAAAACGAACAGTTTGGCATCACGAATCAGATGCGATGTGCCGCCGTATCTGTGTCATCGAATATCGCCGAGGGTGATGGGCGGACAGGTTCAAAAGATCGAGCAAGATTTTTGGAGATTTCCTACGGGTCACTGATGGAACTCGTGTCGCAATCGACGATTGCCGTTCGTCGGAGTTACTTGTCCGAGCCAAATTGCGATAAACTCCGAATGCAATCTGATGAAATCGCCAGAATGCTGAGTGGTCTTCGCCAAAGGTGGCTCGCCGATTGAGTTTGTGATTTGGTTTTCCTCTGGCCTCTAACCTCTTGCCTCTGATTTATGCAACTAGCCAAAGTGATTGGACGTGCGACTTCCACGGTCAAGCATCCCACGATGCAGGGGTGGCGGTTGTTGCTCGCTCAGCCGTTGTTGCGAGATGGAAAGCCGGATGGCGCGCCGCAGTTGGTGCTGGATCATTTAGGGGCCGGTCGGGGCGATACGGTGATTGTCTCCTCGGACGGTAAGTCGGCTCGTGACTTGGTGGGATCGGATCAGACGCCTTTGCGTTGGACGATTATGGGGATCGTGGATTGACTGCGACGAACGACCTGATAGAGCAGATCGTGGCGAACGTGCTGGCGGAACTCCAGCCGCCGCCGCCGGTCCGCGCTCCGGTCGCCTCCTCCTCGCCACTGCCGACACCGCCAAAAGTGATAACTTCAATCGTCGAAATCGAGTCGCCCGTCGTCACAGCGGATTTGCTGGCTGCGCGGGTGCAGAGCGGGCAAGCCGTTCGTATCAGTCCGCGCAGCATTCTCACACCTTCGGCGCGCGATTGGCTGGCACAACGGAAGATCACCTGGACGCGTAACAGTGGGGCGAAATCCTCTCCAAGTCATGCGTCGGCACGCTGGCAGTTGGTGATCGCTTCCGTCACGCCGGCGGTTGCCACGCTGCGGAATTCGCTCGCCGGCTGGAAAACCGATTTGCTCGGCACGCCGCAAGAAGCCGCCGAGGCGGCGAATCGTGCAATCAGCACAGGTGAAGCTGATGGCGTACTCGGGTTGTGTCGCGCCGCGGAAGTTGTGGCTTGCATCGCGAATCGAAATCCCAAAGTCCGCGCCGCGGTGTTACATACCATCGGGGAACTGGGCGAGTTAGCCACGCACTTGAATCCGAATGTACTGGTGATCAATCCGCAGGGAAAATCATTTATCGAGTTGAGAAATCTGACGCGTGCTGTGGGCGCGCTGTCGACACCCGGGAATAGCAGTCCCTGGCTGGCGGGGAGCAAGTAATGCGTGTGGGAGATGTCATCGGTCGAGTGACGCTGGGGAAATGCCATCCGCTGATTACGGGAGGCACCTGGCTCGTCGTAGTACCGTTGACCCATGCGGGCCTCAAAGGCGATGAGGCGGGCCGTGAAGAACCGGTGATTGCCTACGACAATTTAGGAGCCGGCCTGGGGGCGATGATCGGCATGGCGGAAGGGGCGGAAGCGGGGGCACCGTTCCCGGAACCCAAACCCCTGGATGCGTACAACGCATGTATTTTGGACACAATTGAAGTGGAATAATCACACAAAGCCCGGCGATGGCATCGCTGGGATCGTAGAAGAGGAACAATCATGGCAGACTTGAAATGGAATTCCGGCATCAATGACCGGAAGTTGAAAGAACTGATCTGCGAGATCGGCCGTCGCGTTTATAACCGGGGCTTTGCCGCGGCGAACGACGGCAACATCTCGATTCGCGTGGGCGAGAACGAGGTCCTCTGCTCGCCGACGATGATCTGCAAAGGCTTCATGACGCCCGACGATTTGTGCGCGGTTGACCTCGATGGCAATCAAATCGCCGGTAAGCGAAAGCGCACCAGCGAGATCCTGCTGCATCTGGCCATCATGAAACATCGGCCCGATGTGAAAGCCGTCGTCCATTGCCATCCGCCCCATGCAACCGCGTTCGCCGTCGCGCGGGAACCGATTCCCCAATGCATTCTCCCGGAGATCGAAGTCTTCATGGGTGAAGTGCCGATCGCCCCGTATGAAACCCCGGGTGGACAGAAGTTCGCGGAGACCGTGGTGCCGTTCCTGAAAGGGACAAACACGATCATCCTGACCAATCACGGGACGGTGAGCTTCGGGGCGCACCTCGAAGAAGCGTACTGGAAGACGGAAATTCTCGACGCTTACTGCCGGATTCTGCTGCTGTCGAAGCAGCTCGGCGGCGTGAAGTATCTCAATGAACGCGAATCGGTCGAACTGCTGGATCTGAAAAAGAAACTCGGCTTCGACGATCCCCGCTTCCATGTGGAAAGCTGCGACTTGTGCGGCAACAGTGCGTTCCGGGAAGGCTATAAAGAACCGCTGCAGACCACGGCCTTCGATCCCCCGCCACAGTATGCGGGCTACCTCGCCCGGCAGAAGCCCGACGCCAAACCGGCGGCGACTGGTGGCGACATCGATATGGAAGCCCTGATCAAGGTCATCACCGAGCAAGTGGTGGCCGCGCTGGGTGCCAAATAGCGAAAACTCGTGCCATCGATGTGCTGGTTCTGAGGGCCTGATCGACGACGGCCCTTGCAAGCTGCAACGCCACGCGGGTTTCGTTACGATATCCGCATGACCATTCGTTGGCCCGCGTTGTCGTCCTTATTTTGGCCGGTGGCCGTGCTGGCGGCGTTGTCGCTCCATTTCTGGTTTCCCGAATGGTCGACCGGCGCGACTCACGATTCCTACAGCCCCACGGCCCTCGGCCAGAAGGCGTTCTACCGCCTCGTTGCCAGGCATCCCAGCAATCTGGCAGTGATGCGAAATCGCCGTCCGCTGGCGGGTTGGATCAGCCTGTTGCCGGCGGATGAAGTCCTTTGCATTCTCGGTCCCGAACGTTCCCCCACCGCGGACGAATGGTCGGCGATCAGCGATTGGGTGCGGAACGGCGGATCGCTGCTCTATGCCTTTCAAGGCGACAAAGAGCTCGACATTCCCTGGCTCAAAGTCAAATACATTCCCGGTCGGCCGGATCGCGATGACCAGGAGCCTGATACGCAGCTGGTGCCGACGAAGGAAATCGTCTGGTGGACCGATGGAAAACTGGATATCCCCACGTCCGCCATTCTCTTGAAATATGACGACACGCTGCAGGCGGCGCGCGTGCAATCCGGCGCGGGCCGCGTCGTCCTGGTCGCCACGGCGTTGCCTTTCTCAAATCAGACGCTGACTTACGGCGACAACAGCATGCTGGCGATTCGGCTCCTGGAAGCGGCCGGCGACCCGGAATTCGTCACCTTTGATGAATCGCTGAACAGCTCCGGCACGTCCAAGATCGTCGGCATCCTGTTCGACCCTTTACTACGCCCGGTGACGATTCAAATCTTGATCGTCACGCTCTTATTCGGCTGGTGGCATTATCGCCGCTTCGGTTCGCTGGCTCCGTCGGCAGTTTCGCCGCGACAGAATATCGTCGAACACACCGATATGGTCGGCAATCTCTATTGGAAATCACAAGATGGCTTGGCCGTGTTGAAAGCCTATCTGCGCCAGTTGACATCGCGACTGCGATTGAAGACGTTTCGCGGTAAAGAAGACCGCGTGCTGGAACCAATCGCCCGCAGATCGGGCCGCAGCGTGGCTTCACTCCGCGCGGACCTGCAAGCCGCCTATCAAGCCGTGAGATCAAAACGCGTCGACCGCCGCACCGCCGCACGCCTGATCCGCCAACTGTCCCTGATTCGCCGCGATGCCGAGAAGAAATCCGCGCCTGCACCAAAGTAGAAACTCAATGTTGGACTTTCACGAACTGATCTTCTAACGCCTCCAAATCCTACATCACTTCAGCACGACACCCCCACCATGCGTCTCGCCACCGTCCTCACACCGCCGTCTGACGAAAACTTCACGCTCGCCGCTCAATGTGGCGTCACCGATTTCGTGGCCCGCTACCCGGGTATCACGGGAGAATCGCTGGCCGTTACGCACCGCCGCGCATTATCGTTCGGCATGAAGCTCGCTGCTGTCGAAGGCTATCTGCCCATCGAACAGCTCAAACTTGGGCGAGACGACGGCACCGAACTCGCCGCGATGAAGTCGCTGATGGCTCAGATGGGCGACCTGGGCGTTCCGTTGTTGTGCTACAACTTCATGGCGGGAACCGATTGGGTCCGCACCCAGTTGGCGGCACCGGAACGGGCAGGTTCCAAGGTCACCGCCTTCAAGCTCACCGAGGTGGAGCAGGCCATGTCGCTCAGCACAACGGCTCAAGGCCACATGAGTGAAACCATTTCCGCAGCCGCGCTGTGGAGCAATATCACGCGATTTCTGGATGAATTGTTGCCCGTTGCCGAGCGGTTCGGCATTACGCTGGCCGCCCATCCCGATGATCCACCGCTGCCGCAACTGCTCGGCAAAGACCGGATTCTGAACAGCGTCGACGGGTTCGAGCGGTTAATGCAACTCGCACCGAATCCGCGTAATGCGATCTGTTTCTGCCAGGGAACGTTCGCCACCATGGGGGTCGATATCCCCGCGACCATCCGGCGACTTGGGCCGCACATCAAGTACGTCCACTTCCGGGATGCGCGCGGGACTGCGGCCGACTTCGCGGAGACCTATCATGACAATGGCCCAACAGACATGGCCGCCGCGATGCGCGCCTACCGAGACATCGGTTTCACCGGCCCCATGCGGCCCGATCATGTGCCGCAAATGTTCGGCGAAGACGCAGGCGAACCGGGCTATACCATGCTCGGGCGATTGTTCGCGTATGGGTACATGCGGGGGTTGATGCACGGAGCGGAGTGCAGCGCTACGAGTGAGTAATGTCTTTTGCCTTGTCCCCTCGCCCCCGTGGGGCAGAGCAAACTAGATCGAGCAATCCATGACTCCGACTTCAACCCGCCGACTGACCTCACTCGATCAATTTCGCGGCTATACCGTCGTCGGCATGCTGCTGGTGAATTTTCTCGGCGGATACGCAGTTTGCCCAAAAATCTGGCTGCACACGCACGATTACTGCAGCTATGCCGACACCATCATGCCGCACTTTTTCTTCGCGGTTGGGTTCGCGCTGCGATTGAGTTTCCTGAAACATCAACAGCATGGCGGCGGGTGGGAAGCCTGGCCAAGAATGCTGCGGCGGGTCCTGGGTCTTGCGCTCGTCGCCATCGTGTGGTACTCGATCGGCGACTACGACGGCATCCAGCAGATGTGGTCCGAAAAAGGCTGGCGATTCGCGCTCTTCGTCTGCTTCAAGCGTGTCTGGTTCGCCACGCTGATGCACATCGCCATCACCACATTGTGGATTCTCCCGGTGATTCTCGCACCGTTGAAGATTCGCGTTCTGTATGCCATCGGCTCGGGCTTGCTACACGTCGCACTTTCCGCATGGTTCAATTTCGCGTGGGTGAACGGCCAACTGGATGGAGTGAACGGAATCGATGGCGGACCGCTGGGATTTCTCACCTGGTCCATCGTCGCCCTGGCGGGAACATGGGCCTGCGATGTCTGCCGTTCAGCACTGGCTGCGGAGACGGATCGAACGTCAGCGATGTCGTCGGCCGTGTTCCGAATGCTGACCGTGGGTTGGGTGATCGCGGGATTCGGCTGGCTCCTCTCCTGTGGGACGACGATTTACGATGTCCCAGCGGACCGAGTCCAGCAGTTGAGCCATGAGAAATTTGCCGACGATCCGGTGATTCCATCGCCGTCGCGACTCGCGGCGTGGAACCGCCTGCCCGCCGAACTGCCGTTCGTGCCGCCGCCGGACGTGAAGCAGCGCCAGTGGAATTACTGGATGATGAGCCAGCGGTCGGGGTCGCTGAGTTATCTGGTTTTTTCGGCGGGATTCTCGCTGCTGGTGTTCGCAATCTTCGTCTGGGCCTGCGAAATCCGCGGCTGGCAGTTTGAAGTCTTTCGCACGTTTGGTGTGAACGCGCTGGCGGGATATCTGCTCGCCGATCTGACAGCACCCATCGCCGTGCGAATCATGGCGGTCGGTCAAACTTCGCCCGCGTTGGAAGTCGGTGCGGCGTTCGTCATCCATCTGGGGCTGACGTGGGCCATATTGCGCTTAATGGAATGGCGGAAGGTTTTCCTTCGGATGTGAGGGGACTGCGAAATCGCAAGCGATTGCGGCGCGGATCAGCGCAGGAAGACGTTTTGTCCCGTTTCCGCCGAGCGAAACACGGCCCGCGTGAAATCAAACACCGGCAGCGCGCACTCCGGCGGACACAGGTTCGTCGCGATGCCGAGAATCGCATCGATCAACCCTGACACCGGGCTGGAATCTGGTTCGTCGGAGAGCAGCGGTTCCAACTTCCCATCGCGGGCAATCCAGAGTTGATCATGCCGCAACAACAGGTCGGCCCGTTCGCAATGAATTGAAACATCTTCACTCAGATGCTGCGCGTGACCGATGAAATCGACGGTGCAGGGGACATCCTCACCCAGCACGGCGGAGATGCTCGCCACAATTTCCACACCGCTGCCGCACTTCCAGGTGCGGGCGAACACCTCGCGCGGTGCCAGACCCGTGAGATGAAAGATCATGTCGATTTTGTGGCTACCGGCATCGCCAATGAATCCGCCGGGATTCTGCGCGGGATCATCCCGCCACGTTCCGGTAATACTTCGCTGCCAAAATTCGACCGCATGCGTGGTGACCGCTCGGACCGCGCCCCATTTGCCGGATGCGATTTCGCGTTTCAGTGTGCGAAAGCCGGACCAATAACGGCGTTGGTAACCGATCGCGAACACCCGCTTACGCTTGGCCGCCTCCTCACCACGCCCAATCAATTCCAGAATCTCTTCCCGCGAATTCGCCAACGGCTTTTCGCACAGCACATGCCAGCCACGCTCTAAACTTGCCGTGGCTTGCCGATAGTGCTCGCCCGTCGGCGTACAGAGAATGACAGCATCAACGTCCGCAGTCTGCAAGACAGCTTCAAATGACGCTGCGACGACCGCCGGCGACGACAAATCGTGTTGGAGCTGTTTCGCCAACGCTTGATTGGGATCAAATAGAGCAGTCACGCTGCCCCGGCCATCGCGTATCAACTGTTCGCAGTGGTGCCGACCCATACGACCACAGCCCACAATGGCAAAACGGAGCGGCGGATTGGCGACAGGCATCTCATTTCCTCGGCGGGCTGATGGCGGAGTACAATCTCAACGGAGCAGTATTGCAACGCATTTGTCACCGGGCGACCAGTGAAAAGGATCGACACCTCGATGCATGTCTTGTTATTCGATATCGACGGGACGCTGTTAAGTTCGGGTGGAGCCGGTCAGGCGGCGATGGAGGCGGCTTTTCGGCGGGAGTTTCTCCCCGAACTGCCCGCTGTCGATATCCCGACTGCCGGCCGAACGGATCGCGCGATTTGTACCGACCTCTTCACGCAGTTCGGCTTATCGAGCGGAGATGAGCATTGGAACAAGTTCTACAACGCCTACTGTGCCGAACTCCCGAAGCACCTGGGGAGCCTGACCGGTCTTGTGCTGCCCGGCGTGCGGGAATTGCTGAGCGAATTGTCCCAGCGTGATGATGTGCTGATCGGTTTGCTGACGGGCAATTTCCGTGAGGGTGCGCGGCTCAAGCTCGAACATCACGATTTGCACCATCATTTTCGCTGCGGCGGCTATGGCGATCTGCATCATGATCGCGATGATGTCGCTCGCGTGGCGTGGCAGGAAGTGTTGAAACTCATGCCCACGGCGCGGATCGAAAAGACGTGGGTTCTGGGCGACACGCCGGCCGATATTCGCTGCGCGCGGGCAATCGGTGCGAATGTGCTGGCGGTCGCGACGGGCATGTATGCGCACGCGGAACTTGCGACGCACGCCCCAACGGCGTTGTATCACGACTTATCGCAGACGGCCGACGTGTTGCGAACCCTGGGGCTGGAACCGTAAGTGGCAGCTTCATCCCCCGGGGACTCGCCGGGGGCTAAGACGCATCATTGTCCTTGCTGATTACGCCACTGTTCGAGTTGGGCTGGCGTCAAACCCGCCGGCGGCTGCGACCCCGCGGCCGGTGTTGCTCGGCTGGATGTCTGACCCGACAATGCCTGATTGGCTTGCGGCGACACACGTTCCATCGACGTGCGGAGCGGGATGGGCCGCACGGCGGAAACGGGTGTCGCACCGACGCCCGTCGGCTGAGATCCCCCGGCCAGAATGGGTTGATTGGCGTGCTGTTGCAGTTTCTCCAGCAGCGACTGGGCCGGAACCATGTCCGGCTTCAAGGCGAGTGCCTGCTCGGCGTGTTCCAGGCTGCCGGCACGATCGCCATTCTCCTGGAGAATCAGTGCCAAGTTGTAATGGGCCTGCGCGTCGCCGACGGATCGCACAAAGTAGGGATACGCCGTATCGAGATCCCCCGAACGCGCCAAGGCGACGCCGAGCAGAAACTGATAACGGGGATCGTCGGGAGCGGCTTTGACAGCGGCCTGCTGACACTCAATGGCCTTCGCCCAGTCCTTCTTGGCCGCATGGAAGTTGCCATAGCTCGCCTGAACACGGGCATCTTTCGGCGCGATTTTATGCGCTTTGATCAAGCGATTTTCCGCATCGTCCAGCAGACCGGAGGCCTGATCCACCCGAGCCATGCCCAGCAGGGCTTCGATATTCTTGGGTTGTTCAGCCAGAACCTTCGCGTACGATTCGCGGGCTTCCGCCTGCTGGCCCATCTGCTCTTGCCATTGGCCATACGCCAGGTGAATCTTCGCCGGGTCTCTGGCCCCCTTGTTCGAGGCGAAGTCGCCTGAGCCGGAAACGGCAGTTGTTGCCGATTCCGTCGACTTCGTCGCCAGAGGATTTTTGGGCGCGGTCGTACAGCCGACAACGATGAGGGAAAGTCCGGCCGCCGCATACCATCTGCGCGGAAGGTGCTGAAAAGCCGCCATGACGATCCTCCGTGACCGTGAATGGCTAAGGGCTAAGAGCGAAGAGCTAAGTGCCGGAGATGTCTTCAAATCCTTGATCGGCACTTAGCCCTTAGCCCTCGACCCTTAGCCTTTCAGCTACAACTGGGCGAAGAACTGGCGGGCCGCGGTCTCGACGAGCGATTCCGATAACTCCACCGGCTGTTCGTGAAATCGACACAATGCGGCAATAATCTCCAGTAAATCTCGCGGGTCGCTGGAACGAGGTAATCTGGGGCCTGTGTAATGGCGCTGGAACAACTGCTCCACGGCCGCCTCGGAATAGGCTACGCCGCGCTGCCGGCACATCATCTGGAAGATCTGCGTGTACGCTTCACGATCCGGCGGATCGATCCGCATTTTGTGGCGGATACGCCGCAGAAACGCATCATCGACCAGCTCTTTGGGATCGAGATTCGTCGAGAAAACGATCAACTGTTCAAACGGCAACGTCAGCTTGCGGCCATTTTCCAGATTCAAATAATCGATGCGTTCTTCCAGCGGCACAATCCACCGGTTGAGGAGTTCCCTCGGGCTGACCAGCTGCCGGCCAAAATCGTCGATCAGGAACACGCCGCCGTTGGCTTTGATGTGCAGCGGCGAATTATAAAACTTGCCGTTCTCGTGATACTGCAGTTCCAGCATTTCGAGCGTGAGTTCGCCGCCGGTGATAATGACCGGGCGGCGGATGCGCCGCCAGCGCAGATCGACTGGTTCGTGATGATTGACGAGCGTCGAGGACATGTTGGAATGGCCGGGCGAGGCAATCCCGCGATGAACCAACTCGGCGTCGTCGGTCGTCTGATGCACGACGGGATCGAAGACCGAAATCACGGTATTTTCGGCGTGAATCGCATAAGGAACGTAAATTTCGCCGCCATACAAATTCAGGAACCTTCCGAGTCCCTTGGCGATCATCGTTTTGCCGTTGCCGGGTGGGCCATAGACGAACAGGCTGCGACCGGTGCAGATCGCCGGGCCAATCTCGTCGATCATTCCCGGGCGGAAGATGAAGTTCTCAAACGCACTTTTGAGCGTTTGCGGGTTGCACGCCATGCCCATCACCGTCTGCCGACGGCACTGCGCGACGTAGCTTTCCAGCGATACCGGTGCCGGCCCCGCATAACGGCATTGCTCGAAGGATTCTCTGGCCCGCGTGCGGCCCAGATCGGTCAATGAAAACCGGTATGACGCTCGGCCGACGAGTTCTCCGGAATTGACCTCGATACTGCGTTGTTCCTTGAGGAGCCGCAGCCCCTCATCGACAATCGAGAACGGCAACCGCAGATTCAGCGCGATCTCATCGCCCGTAATCATGCCGTGCAGATAGAGTTGCTTCAGCACATGATCGGACAACTGGCCGAGATGCAACCCGGTATCTTGCAGCGTGATCGGCGCGCGCGGCGCGATCGCCGGGGTTGCGGGACTGGTCCTCACACCCGGAAATGATTCCGACGACTCCTCCGACGGCCACGCGAACAGATTGGCATACAGATCGAACATCTGCGCGGCCGGCCGGCCGGAAAGTTGAGTCGTGGAATCAACGGGTGAGAGCGTATCCACCATGAAGCAACTTCCGTCAGGTTCGCTGATTCGCCACGCAAGTTCCGGGCGAACAGCCCCTTGAGGAACATGTGTCACGTTTCCAACGTGACGAAACTTGATCGAAATCTGTGAAGAAATCGAATGACTCACACGTCAAGCACGTGTGCCACGTGAATTTCAACAGGCTTCAAACCGTGTGCTGGACTAATTCGGTCCGGACGGCGAACCCGTGCTGCCCCCGGCCTGCGCGGAACTCGGACTGCTCGAACTGCCTGATCCAGCCGCGGGACCAACCACGAACAACCGCGGCTGCGGAATCGACTGCAATTCCAAGCGTCGCAATGTGTCGGTTTCGATCGCCGGCCGGCCGAGGAATGTGTCGTATTTCAGTTGAATCGGCGGCAGATTGTCGCCGCAGATTTCCCGCGCATACTGCTGGACCTGATCCGTGCGGTATTGATTTGCTTCCGGCGAACGCGCCTGGGCGACAAACACCGTGCGATACTGAGCCGGCGCTTGTAACAGAATCCAGCGCAGGTGATTCTCGCCGGATGAGTTTAAGCGGTGCGTTTCCGGGTCGAAGTGCATTTCGTGGAGCGTGGTGGCTCCTTCCCAGCCGGTCTGGGATTGCTGGGCGAGAATGTTGTTGACGTAAGCCCGGTCCTCGCAGATGTACGGCTGCGGCCAATAATGGGCGTGATGATATTTGTGCCAGAACGATTGGCCTTTGCCGACCGGTCGCGGAAATGGTGGCCACATTTTGCCGTATTTGAATTTCTGCCGCGCGCCCGGCGGATCATCGGCCCGCTGCTGATACCACTCGTCGCTGTGCCATCTCGGACCGTCACCCGCCGTCACCGGCCAGGCATTCAGAGCGCACACTGCTAAAATCATTCCTGCCGACGCACGCCATGCGCTCATGTCGCCTCCCCCTGGACGAGTGATGACCGAACGCACCGTCTGGCCGACAGCTGCGCATCCGTCCCTGCTCGCCGATCCCTGCCGAGCGGCACGACTTACGAAAAGTCGTGGCTTAGTTCGCGCAAGCCTCCGCCGTCCGATTCCGACGAGACTTCCTCATCCATGTCATCGGCAGTCGACTTGACCGGACTTGACGGGAAAACCGGATGCGCGGGCCGCACGGCTCTGACGAACGACTTACTCGGCCGCGAATCGGTACGAATACAAATCCCCATCACGTAGCACGAACCGCAAGCGCACGGCCTTGCCGGCGAACTGGCTGACATCCGCCGAATCTTTCCAGGTCACAGTTTGCTCGACACTGTCTCCGTAATGCTCATCCGCGTCAGCGAGCGTGAAGCCTGGAATCGGCTGGCCCTCAGCATCCTGCAACTCCACGCGCAGACTTCCCGCCGCGGAAGTCGCATAGTTCACAGTCAGTTTCTTACCATCAAATTTCAGCGGTTTGGTCGTCAGCTCGCCGCCGGCATACGCGGCTTGTAATGACACAAAACCATCCAGGCGAATCGTATACCGGCGCAGGCGACGCATCTCGTCCCGCCAGGCCCCTTCATCGAAGTACAACGAAATTTCTCGCGGCGCGCCCGATTCAGCGGCGTTGGTCTCCAACAGGCCGTACGCCTGATAGTTGTCCCCGTAAATCCAGTTGCCAAGTTCTTGCGGGCCGGGGCGCAGGAATGCTTCATCCCAGCGATGGAACTTCAACCCATTACGGCTCGACATGAACAGACCGTCGGTTTGCTCCGCGCCGGTGTAGTATCCGCTGCCGGCGACGGAGGCCGCGAACTTGGCCCGTGTCTCAACGGGGTGGAGCCGCTTCGCATGTTCCGTCAACGGGCGGGCGATGAATCGTGTCGGGAACCCGAATAATATCTGCGGGGCGCGATAGTACGGCGAAACGTGATTGGTATACATCTGCTGCGGCGGCGAATCCCCATACGAGATGCCGACCGGTTTGGTCCAAGTTTTGAAATCCTCCGAGAACGCGACTCCGATTGAACGCAGGCCCTGAAAATCTTTCTCGCTGAAATACCGCACATACATCACATACCGTTTTTGATCCGCGTCCCAGAAACAGGTGTTATGCGAATCAAACGCCCCCTCGGTGACCACAGGACCGTCGCTCAACTTTTGCCAGTGAATCCCGTCCGCTGATTGGAACGTCAGCAACCCCTTACTGGTGATCGTCCCGCCGATGGCTTTGAACCGCGCCTCTTTCGGGCAAGCAGGATTCGTATCCAGAAACGGCGCGAAGTTATGTGTCTCGGGACCACCCATCCAGATGATGTTGTTCTCCTTCGACTCATTCCATGCGAACAGCCCATGATTCGGTTTCTCCCACACCACGCCATCGCGGCTCTCGGCGTAGCAGACCACTTCAGCCTGCGCCTGTCGCAACGGCGGCAGGTCGATGATGTACCGATGCCCGCGATACCACATGCGGTAAACGTCCCCCTCCTGAATAACCGTCATGTACCCGCTGGCGTTACCTTCCCACGGCCGATCAAACTGCAGGGCGATCTCACGCGAAATGGGATGATGCAGCGTCAACTTCGCGGCGCCAGAAATCGATTCCACCAAGCCCGCATCCACGAACAACTCCCGCCGCGTGCCGATCTCGATTGGCTCGCTGGCCGTAACGCTGCTCGCCATCAAACCCCATGTCATCAACAGCCAAGGCAAGCGGATTTCGGTACGGAGCATGGGCAGTTTTCCTGAGAAGTCCATTTTCAATTGGTGAATGTCGACCATCTTGCCATTGCTCTACGCACCATGCAATCCGTCCGCAATTGACAGCCGGCACGACAGCGTGGCATTCTGAAGGGGAGATTCGTTCTAGTCGCCATTACGAGTTCCACCCATGTCGCACGTCCTGCACGATTTTCTGGCCGCTCAAACGCGTCGACAGTTTCTGCACACGGCAAGGACCAGCGTGGGCGTGGCCGCGTTGTCGTCTCTGTTGCATCAATCCGGCCAGGCGGCGGCATCCGTGCAGCAGCCCCATTTCACCCCCAAAGCCAAGCGGGTTGTCTATCTCTTTCAATCGGGGGGGCCGTCGCAACTCGAGCTATTCGATTACAAACCGCAGCTCAAGGAACTCCACGGCAGCGAACTCCCCGATTCCATCCGTCAGGGGCAACGCCTCACCGGCATGACCTCGGGCCAGAAAAGTTTTCCGGTCATCGCGCCGAAGTTCGCCTTTCAGCAGTACGGACAGAACGGCACCTGGATCAGCGATTTGCTCCCGCACACGGGCAAAGTGATCGACGACATCTGCCTGATCAGGTCTGTCCACACCGAGGCCATCAATCATGACCCGGCCATCACGTTCATTCAGACCGGTTCACAACAACCGGGTCGGCCGTCGCTTGGGGCGTGGGCCAGTTACGGTCTCGGCAGCGAAGCCGAAGATCTGCCGGCATTCGTCGTGCTGATTTCACACGGCTCCGGTAAGGACGCCAATCAGGGATTGCTCGAACGGCTCTGGGGGAGCGGTTTTCTGCCGTCGAGCCACCAAGGGGTGAAACTCCGCTCCAGCGGCGATCCGGTGTTGTATCTGTCCGATCCGCCCGGCATCGATCGCGGACTTCGCCGCGAGATTCTCGATGGTTTAGCCGAACTCAACGGCCAGCAGTTGCAGCAATCGGGCGATCCAGAAATCACAACGCGCATCGCCCAATACGAAATGGCCTTCCGCATGCAGACTTCGGTCCCCGAACTGACCGATCTGTCGCAAGAACCGGCATCAACTTTTGAACTCTACGGCGAAGATGCCCGGCAACCCGGTTCCTTCGCCGCCAATTGCCTGATGACCCGCCGACTATTGGAACGAGGCGTCCGCTTCGTGCAGCTCTATCATCGTGGCTGGGATAACCACGGCGGACTGCCGACGAACATTCCCAAGCAAGCGAAAGATATCGATCAGGCCCAAGCCGCGCTCATCACCGATCTGAAACAGCGCGGCCTGTTTGAAGACACGCTGCTCGTCTGGGGTGGCGAGTTCGGCCGCACCGTTTACGGACAAGGGGGCGTCCAAGACGATTACGGCCGCGACCACCACGGCCGCTGCTTCTCCATGTGGCTCGCCGGCGGCGGCATCCAGCCCGGCGTCGTCCACGGCGAAACCGACGACTACGGCTACAACATCGTCAAAGACCCCGTCCACATCCACGACCTCAACGCCACCATCCTGCACTGCCTCGGCTTCGACCACGAACGCTTAACGTTCCGCTTCCAAGGCCGCGACTACCGCCTAACCGACGTGCATGGGCAGGTTGTACAGCCGCTGCTGGCTTAGTTCCGCTGCTGGTTGAATGTAGAGCACTTGCTCCGCAAGTGCATTTTTGCAATCGCAGAGCGAGTGCTCCTTATTCGTTATCAGATTGACCAGCATGCGTGAACTCATCCCTGATCGCCTTTTCCCTGCGCAGGCCCAATAGCCATGTATTCTGTGTCTCGGTAAGATTGAATTGGAAGTAATCCACTACGTCATCGAAGGCCAAACCATGACCCAGCACACGGAGTTGTTAACGAGTCTCAGCCTGGAAGAACTGGAAGCGTTGGCAGATTGCCAGTTGGCACCGGCCGCCCAGTCGCGGCTCTCCGACCTGCTGGATCAATGCCGCGAGAAATCGCTTATCCCGCAGGAGCGTGCGGATCTGGACCGATTATTAAAGCAGTCAGACCAACTCATGCTCCTGAAGACCCGCGCCCGGTACACGCTGATCCAATCACAGGCCGGAGTCTCCGGCTCATGACCGTGTACGTCCCGGTCGAAATCCAGCGACGAATTCGTGAGCGATTTGCAGGCTGCTGCGCCTACTGCCACACCGCCGAACATTTGACCGCGACGACCTTTGAATTTGAACACATCACGGCACGGTCGGCCGGAGGAGCCACAACGTTCGAGAATTTATGCCTGTCGTGCCCCATGTGAAACCGCTACAAATCCGACCAGGACTCCGGGTTCGATCCTGAAACCCAGTCGACCTTTCCACTGTTTCACCCTCAGCGAGATCGTTGGGAAGTCCATTATGCATGGGGTGAAGACAGCATCGAAATCAGGGGACTAACGCCAGTCGGGCGGGCAACCGTGGCGACGCTGAAAATGAACCGACCTCAGATGACTCGCGTTCGCAGTCTATGGATTGCCATGGGCGAACATTCCCCGAGACGCTGAGGCTGTTGAACATTGAAGCAAAGGATTTGCCGAGGGCCTAAACGAGGCGAACCGCCTGCATGCATGAACCCGACGCATCAGGCCTAGTTTCAGCCGCTCTCTTACGCTTTGTCCCCTCGCCCCCGCCTCGGGGGAGAGGGTCAGGGAGAGGGGGCAAGCGCTTCAAGACGGCAGCGCGTGTGAGCATGAAACCAGGACTTGCTCGTTCAGTTTTTTTGGCCACCGTGATGGTCAATAAATTCGGGACAGTGATTGATATAGCAGATACGCCACAAATCCTAGATATGTTGCGAAGATCGAACCGTTTAAGACTATCAAAGTCGATTTTGCGGCATGGGACAGAATCCCGCGATCGTGAATCGCGAGTTGCAATGCGATCGCAGTGAGAATAAATCCGGCAAGACCATAAATGACAGGCGTCCAATCGAGAGTCAGTGGCGGAGGAGGTGTGAGGATCGCCCTGATCAATCTTGCAAAGCAGCCGATCCCCAACGCAGCCGGCAAGACGATGATCAATTCGTGCAAGCAATTAATGAGTTTCGGCATGTTGCACTCACCCCCTTCATTGCTGTTCTAGAAACGGTAATTTGAGGTCAATTCAACGACGGGTGCCTGGGGCGCGATTTAGTTTGCCACGTCCATCGACGATCATGGCCCCAGTCTGCGTTTACTGTGGCCATGGTCGCTTTTTGAAGTGGAATATTCATCAGCGCCCCAGCCACCCGATCAAGAAATCAAACCTCCGTAAACGCATCCTCCGCCGCTTTCAATGTCGCCTGCAGATGCTCCTCCGTATGCATCACCGATACGAAATTCGCCTCGTACTGACTGCATGCGAGATACACACCGCGGTCGAGCAGGGCGTGGAAGAATTTGGCGAAGCGGGCCGTGTCGCTTTTTGAGGCCTCGATCAGATTGGTGACCGGGCCAGGGTTGAAGAAGAAGGTCCACATGCTGCCGATCTGCGGGCAGATGTGCGGGATGTTGGCCTTGGTCGCCAGGTCCGATAACCCGGCGGCGAGTTTCGTCGCGTAAGTATTGAGTTGAGCATACGGCTGCGTATCCCGCAGCGTGGTCAATGTGGCGATGCCGCTGGCCATCGCGACCGGGTTGCCGGAGAGGGTGCCGGCTTGATAGACCGGGCCGAGCGGGGAGACCTTCGCCAGAATTTCCTTCTTCCCGCCATACGCCCCGACCGGCATGCCGCCGCCAATGATCTTGCCGAGCGTGGTCATGTCAGGTTTGATGCCCAGCACTTCCTGTGCGCCGCCATAGGCCAAGCGAAAGCCGGTCATCACTTCATCGAAGATCAGCACGGTGCCGCAGCGGTCGCATTCGGAGCGCAGCAGTTTCAAAAACTCCGGCGTCGGCTTGACAAGCCCCATGTTGCCGACAACCGGCTCCAGGATCACGGCCGCAATCTCCGCTGGCCGTTTCGCGAACACCTGAGCGACCGATTCACAGTCATTGTATTCCAGCACAAGCGTGTCCTTCGTGCAGCCCTCCGGCACGCCGGGACTCGACGGATGCCCGTGCGTCAACGCACCGCTCCCGGCTTTCACCAGCAGGCTGTCGACATGTCCGTGATAACACCCGGCGAACTTGATGATCACATCGCGGCCCGTAAACCCGCGGGCCACGCGGATCGCACTCATCGTCGCTTCGGTGCCGGAATTCACAAAGCGGACAAGTTCCATCGACGGCACAGCGGCGAGAACGAGTTCGGCCAAATCCGATTCGAGATCGGTCGGCGCGCCGAAACTGGTGCCGCGCTCCAACGCTTCCATGATCGCGGCGATCACCGCAGGATGGCGATGGCCGAGGATGTGCGGGCCCCACGAGCCGATGTAGTCGATGTAGCGGTTGCCGTCGACGTCGTAGAGATACGGTCCATCGCCGCGCTGCATGAAGACGGGCGTCCCACCGACGCCGCCGAACGCACGGGCCGGGCTGTTGACGCCGCCGGGGATGAGTTTTTTCGCGCGATCGAATTGGAGCTGACTGTTGGGGCGAGTTGGGTTCATGTGCGGTTCGCAGAAAGAGGCTGGTCCCGCCGACGCCGTCGGCGGGCTTGGGGGTTACATGTGTTGTTGGACGTGGCGGGTTAGTTGTTCGACGACATCGGCGAGAGAAAGGTGCGACGTGTCGATGACGATGGCATCCTCGGCAGGTCGCAGCGGGGCGCAGGTGCGGGTTTCATCACGGCGATCCCGTTCGGCCTGCTGATTCAGGAGTTCCGTCATCGTCAGTTCGCGGCCGTCGGCGGACAGTTCGCGCAGGCGACGCCAGGCCCGTTCTTCAGGAGCGGCGGTCAAAAAGAATTTGCACTCGGCCTCAGGAAACACGACCGTCCCCTGATCGCGGCCTTCCGTCACCAGATTCACGCCATCACCGCAGGCCCGTTGCAATGCGACGAGTTGTTGCCGCACCGTGATGTTGGATGCCACCAGCGAAGCGGCCTGTGTGACTTCATCGCGGCGGATTTCCTCGGACACATCGCGGCCGCCAAGCGAGATCCGATTGTGTTGAAAACGAATCACCAAGGTCGCGGCGAGTTCCGCAGCGCGATGGTCGTCCGTCGGCTCGATGTCCTGTTCCAGGCAAGCCAGCGCCACGGCCCGATACATCGCGCCGGTGTTCAGAAACTCGAAGCCGAGCCGCTCGGCGAGCGCCCGGGCCACACTGCTTTTCCCGGTTCCCGCCGGGCCATCGATAGTGACGATCATGCCGTTAAATTTACGGTCGAGAGTGAAAAAGTAACAGAGCGAACGTGAAAGTGGGAGCAGCCGCGGGTTCACATCCCCGCGGTTCCAACGGGGCGCGGCCCGTCGGCGATGTCATGCCGTGCGTTCCAGCAGCGCCTGAAAACCGCCATCAGCGGGTGAGCCGGGGAGCAGCAACTCGGACTTGATCAAGCGGAACTCAGGTCGTTGGGCAAGGAAGGGCTGCACGACCTGTTCGTTCTCTTCGGGTTCGATGCTGCATGTTGAATAGAGCAACCGGCCGCCAATGCGGACGCGGTCGGCCGCGCGGTGCAGTAATTCGCGCTGCAACTGGCTGAGTTCGGTCATGGACGCCGGCGTCAAATTGCGCGGGACTTCCGGCCGCCGACTGATCACGCCCGTGTTGGAACAGGGCACGTCGGCGAGGATGAAATCGAACGGACCGCGCGGCAAATCGTGTCCGTCGGCCGCGGACAACACGGCCTGCACCGCTTTCAACTGCAGGCGTGCGGCATTGACGACGATGCGATCCAACCGGCCGGGCATAATGTCGACCGCGACCACACCGCCTTTATCTAGCATCAGTTCCGCGAGATGACACGACTTGCCGCCAGGAGCCGCGCACAAATCGAGGACGAGGCTACCGGGGGTGGGGGCCAGTCGTCGGGCGGCGTGCATGGCCGACAAATCCTGCACCGAGAACAAGCCCTCATCGTAACCCGGCCACTGCTCGATGCGGCCGCCGGAGAGGACGCGCACCGCTTCCGGCAGCGTTTCCGGCGCGGTGTGCAAACCGGCTGCTTGAAACCGCGCGAGCAAGTCTGCGCGGGTTGTTTTGAGGAGATTCACCCGCAGAAAAATCGGAGCCGGTGCGCGCTGCCATTGCCCCAGTCGATGCAACACCTCAGGCGACCAGCGCTGCCCCCAGCGCGCGGCCAGCCAGTATGGATAGCCATACGCCTGCTGAAAATAATTCTGGAAGTCCTGATTTGGGTCTGGGAAAATCGCCTCGGTGAGGACGCGAAATCTCAAGGGCGAGGGCGATACCTCAATGGGCGCGGGGCTTTGCTCCCCATCCGCAGAGGCAAGGCTCAAGTGAGCCGGCCCGACGGGGAGCGCGTTCGCGGCCGCAGTGTCTGTGAATTCGTCCGTGCAGAGGCGCGTCGTCGCGCGCAGAATGCCGTTGACGAACCCGCCCCAGCGCAGCCGCCCGGCTTTTTTCGCCAGCTCCACCGTCTCATGCACGGCGGCATGCGGGGGAATCTGATCGGCGAACAGAATCTGATACAGTCCGAGATGCAGAATGGACTTGAGCGCCGGCTCGATATCCACAAGCGGTCGCTTCACCAGTTTACTCAAGATCGCATCCAGCGTGATTTCCCGCCGGATGACACCGAAGGCCAGTTCGCGTGACAGGCTGCGATCCGCGGGATTGAGGGCCGCATTCGCCAGAACCTGCTCCCAGGCGCGCCCGACCCACGAGGCCTGCTCGCGGACCATTTCCAATACCACAAAGGCCGCTTCCCGGGCATTGGTGACCGCCAGACGCGGGCCGCCAGCGGACTCCCGTTCGTCCTCGAACGTATCGTCGGAAGGCGATGAACCCGGCGCGACGCGTCGATCGGCCTGCGTGTGAGGACGGTGCGACGGATTATCGGGACGGGGCACAGAGTCGGTCCAGGTCAGAGAAATAGTCGGGGTACGTTTTCGACGTGCATTCGGGATCGGCGATAGTCACCCCCGGATGGCGCAGGCCGACCAGGGAAAAGCTCATCGCCATCCGATGATCATCATACGTCTGCACCACGGCCGGTTGCATCACGCCGGGGTGAATCGTCATGCCATCGGGCCGTTCATCGACATGCAGGCCCAGTCGGCGCAACTCACTGACGACCGCCGTGATGCGATCCGTCTCTTTGTGGCGGATATGCGCCACGTTGCGGATGTTCGTCGGCCCGCTGGCGAACGGGGCCACGGCGGCGAGCGTTTGCACGGTGTCCGAAATGGAATTCATGTCGACATCGACGCCGCGGAGTTCACCGCCGCGAACCGTGACGCCGTGAGAATGCCACGTCACCTGGCAGCCCATTTGTTCGAGGACATCGAGGAACCGCAAATCGCCCTGCAAGGCATATTCCGATAACCCTTGCACGGTGATTTCACCGCTGGTGACCGCCGCAACCGCGAAGAAGTAGCTGGCCGCCGAGGCATCCGGCTCGATTTCATACGCCGTCCCGCGATAATTCTGGGGCGTGATGCGATACAGGCCGGGTGTCGTCGTATCGACGGTGACGCCGAACCGAGCCATGACGCCGAGCGTCATATCGATATATGGTTCCGAGACCAACTCTCCCCGGAGCTGAATATCGACCGGACCTAAAGCGCACGGGGCCGCCATGAGGAGAGCGCTGAGATATTGGCTCGACAGCCCCGCATCGATCTCGGCGACGCCACCCGAGATGCCTGACGACTTCACCACGACGGGCGGGCAATCGGTTGCCAACTCGCAATCGGCCTGCACCCCCAACTGATTCAACGCTTTGAGCAATTCGCGGATCGGCCGTTGCCGCATGCGGGCATTGCCGTCCAGACGAAACTCGCCGCTGCCGAGTGCGACCAGAGCCGTCAGAAAGCGGATGCTCGTGCCGCTGTTCTCCAGCCAGAGGTCCGCATTCGACGTTGGCGGCCTGCCGGAACAGCCGGACGTGCGAATGACGCATTGCTCGCGATCGTGAGTGACCCCAATGCCGAGCCGCCGCAAGCTGTCCATCATCACTTGCGTATCGACGCTGTCCAACACGCCGACCAACTCCGAATCGCCCTCGGCCAAGGCGGCGACGACCAATGCTCGATTTGTCAGACTTTTCGATCCCGGCGGACGGACGGTCCCTTTCACAGGTCGAACGACCGGCGTTATTAAACAGCTCGCACTCGGACTCGAACCTAGAGACAACATCAGCAGCGCACCAACCTTTCACCCTTCAGGATACCCGGCCCCTTCCGTACACCGCAACCCGGCCCCCCAGAGTGTTCATCCAGTCATCGCTTCAAAACCGAACATTTGTCACACATAGAGGCTGTTTACGTAAAACAAATTCAGCAAAGGAGATACGCACTTAGCGCTGTTCTAAATTCGCAGTGTCACAAAGGGAAGGTCGCAAATATCGAGCCGAATAGATGCCACAGATTGCCCTACCCGAACCGGCATATTCCGCCCAGTCAGTGCAGCAAGTGCATTTTATCGAGAGCCACCCTCAATCGTGCCGATATCACCTTCGACCCTCCGTCGTGTGTTTGGTTCGTGGGGAATTACCGAGATCATGGCCGCTCGCATCGCATTGCTGATCCTGATGACCGGCGTTTTCGCCGCGGCTTGGTCGTCGGATCACGCGCCGATCCCGGTGGCGAATGTGACGCCGCCGTCGGTGCCCGCATCGCCGTATCCCCAGGACACAATTCGGGAAACGACACTCCACCGCTGGAAAATGCCTCGTCAGGACCGTGAGCCGATTCAGATCGTGGAGATTCGCGATCCCTTCGTGCTGTCGGACACCGAAATCGTCATCGAAATGGAAGTCGCCGATGCGTGGCAGGCGGTTCAAACAGCCGATATGGCAGCCACTCACGCCAGCCGGATCGAACTCGGCCGCCTCTGGCAGCAGATTCAAGTGATTCTCACGGGGCCAACTGCGATCGCCTCGGAACCGACAAAATCGGTCCGCAAATGATTTCAGGCAGTATGCCCGATTTCTGCGCGGCGGATCACGATGCGGAAAGAGCCGCCGGCAAACCGGCTTCGTAACTCGGATACCGCAGTCTCACGCCCAGTTGCTCGCGCAAAACTCGATTCGAGCAGCGCTTGTTCAATCCCCCGGAACCGCGCGACCGCTGCTCCGTGGGATCAAACTGTGGCCGCGGGGCACCGACGAGTTCCGCCAGTTGGGCGTAGTAATCACCACGCTGTACCGGCAGATCATCGGCCACAAGCACGACCGGCGGAATGTGCGAGGCATCCGCCGCCGCGATCACCGTCGCCGCACCATCGTCGACGTGAATGAGATTGAGCCAGGCCAGCGAGTCGCCCGGCAGCGGCCGTCCGGCTTGCAGATCGGCGATGCGCGACAACAACCGGTTCGGGCCATAGATCCCCGCGAACCGCAGGATCGTCGCGCCGTCGGAGAATGTCGCGGCTGCTTCCCGAACAAGGTGTTCCCCCGCCAGACAGCACATTCCCCCCGGTTGCGTCGGCTGGCAAACCGAGGACTCATCCACCCAGCCGCCATCGCTTTGACCATACACGCTGGTGCTGGAGATAGAGACGAATCTCCGGCAGCGCCCACGGAGTTGATCCAGCACATGGCGCAAACCTTGCACGAAGACTTCTTCCTGACTTCGGCCTGAACCGCGGTCGTATCCCACGGCGAATAGCACGCGATCCACCTCAGGCAGCGCGGCGAGCGAAGCAGGATCGCAGATGTCGGCGATAAACGGAATGAGGCCGTTCGCGGCAAATTCGTCCGCACGCGTTTGAGACCGCGTTACGGCAATCACCCGTTGCCCCTGGTCGCGCCAGGCCTGCGCCACGCGATTCCCCAGATAGCCGCAGCCGAAGATGAGGTAGGGCAATTCGCCCGACGGTTGCGCAGCCTGAGTTGTCACGACAGTTCCCAATTCAGCACGTTAATCAGCATTCGCAGCCGCCCCGTGTGCCGCCGATCGAACCGCAACGCCAATCGCGGAAGATGCCGGGTGTGTTCGTCATCCTGTTCATACGGATGTGTGGGGACGCGTTCGATCTTGCCACCGTCCAGAATGTCGGGGAAATCCTGGTTCAAACGGTCCAGCAGTTCATCGCTCACCGCGCGATTCAATCGCAGTACCAACTTGTCGCGAATGTATCTCGAACTGTGATACACCGTATAAAATCGAAAAATCTCATCCAGGGCATCGGCAGGAGATTTCGCCAGGTAGAACAGAGACAGGTCTTCCGGCGAGATTAGTTTTCGATCCAGCAACTGCCGACGGACATAGCGTTCCCAGTCGAGCCAGTAATCACTTCCTTCATGGGCGACGCACACCATCGGCAATAGATCGCGCTTGCCGGTCTGCACCAGCGTCAACAGCTCGAACAATTCGTCTTGTGTGCCAAACCCGCCAGGGAAAAACGCCGCGGCGTGAACTTCTTTCACGAACATCAGCTTGCGGGTGAAGAAGTACCGTAAGGTGACCAGCTTTTCATCGTGCGCAATCACCGAGTTCGCGGACTGCTCGAAAGGGAGCATGATGTTCACGCCCATCGAGAGTTTCGGCCCCGCGCCGATGTGGGCCCCTTCCATTATGCCGTTGCCAGCACCGGTGACGACCATCCATTCTTTTTCGGCCATCAGGCGGCCGAATTCGACCGAGGCGAGAAAGTCGGGGTCGTCGGGCGGCGTTCGGGCGGAACCGAACACCGAAATTTTTCTGCGATGGCGATACGCTGAGAACAGCTTGAACGCGTAACGCAGTTCTTTCACCGCCCGTGTGAGCAGCTTCAAATCGCCGACGGACACATGGTCCTGATCGAGCTTGTCGGCCGTGCGCCGCAACTCGTCGAGCCAATGTTTGCGCGCGGTCGATTCGTAGGGGAATGGAGCCGTAGTCTCCGTCGGCTTCAATTCATCGGCCGGTTGAGGATCAGGGTCCACCATGATCGTCGTCCTTCAACCATCGACGGCTTCGAGGGCTTCTTCGCGCGTTTCGTAAATCGCCCAGAGGGTATCGAGCGCCGTGATTTTTAGGAGTTCGCGGGCCATTTTGCTCGCGCCGCACAACACCAGTTCCCCGCCACGGCTTTTCACCGCGGTATGGCAGCGGAGCAATAAGGCGAGAAACACCGAACCGAAATAATTGACCTCGCTGAGATCGAAGACCACCATCGGCGATTGGTGTTTTTTCAGCGGTGCCATCACGATTTCCGCCGCCTGCTCGATCAAATCCCAATTCATGGATTCGACATTGCTGGCCGGCGTGATCACCATCGTGTTCCCGTGCCATTCCAGCCGGAAATCGTCCTGCGATCCCTGGGGTGAACCCTCGCTGCGTGCCTGGACCATTAACTTTCCTCCCTGCGGACTTCGAGGGCGCGATCGCGTGCGGCCTCGGTGCCGTTGCGTTTTTGTTCCCACCATTGCGCCCAACTTTTAATTTTATCGCTGATCGGCGAGTCAACGGCAAGTCCGGGCCGGTCTTCCAGCGGCACCAGTTGATCCAACGACTTGAGGATCGCCACCTGTACGCTGCGGTCCGTTTCCGTCCAACTGCGTCGCAACAGATGTTCGAGGAAGCGGCGTTGTCCGCTGTCCCCCATCGCAATCACCGCGACTTCTCGTTGTCGTGGATGAGGATCATACAATTGCCGATTCAATTCCTGCGCCGCTTGAGCATCTCCCAGCCGGCACATGGCGATCACCACTTCCGCCCGCAACGCCAAATCCGGATCGGTCAATAACGAACGTAACCCGGGAGCCGTTTCATCTTCGCGATAACCATCCAATGCCACCGGGTTCCCGCACGCCCCCAGCACTTGCACCGCCTTCATCCGCACCTGTCGATCGTCATCCTGCAAGCGAGGCAACAACCAGACCGCGTACTCGGGCAGCGGATGCCGCTCGAAATATCCGCAACCCAGCGTTCGCAAATCGGGCCACGAGGAATTCAACGCAATCAACGCGATGCGGGCCGCTTCCGTGGCCGCTTCGGGGTGGATCGCCGTGAGGATCGACTGCCAGACTTGCCGGTCTTGTTCGCTCAGCATTGGCCCCGCGAGCCGATCCAGCAACAACGGCGACAGCGAACCACGCTCGGCGGCGAGTCGCAGTTCCTGCGCGGCTTGCCGACGGAGAATCGGTTCCGTTGCTGCGAGTGCGATCACGGCCGCATAGGACGGACTCAACCGGGGGAGCACATGCCGATAGACGTCATCCGCGCGCGGACCGGCGGCGTAGGTCAGTTCCTGTTCGATGATCCTCACGGCGGCTGGGTCGAGCCGTGCCAGTTCTTCGACGAGAGGAGATCGAGTGCCTTGTGGTTCCACGCTGGTGAGAAATTGGCGGACGAGCTGGCGGATCTCATCTTCGGAGTGTTTCGTGGCCGAGACGGTGATCGCAGCAGTTTCCGGAGCGGATGCCACCCTGTTCGTCGAAGCGAATGCTGTGAAGACTTCGGCCGACACCTGATGTTCCATCGCCAGTTTGCGGACGGCCGCGTCGCGAACTTCCGCGGGGCCGTTCAGTGGGAACTCCGGCTCGGCTCCCCATTCTTGCCGCAGTTCCGCCAATGCGGCAATCTGTGTCCGCAGCACGCCGACTTTGAGCGCCTGCAAAATCAACGGGACGCGGCCTTGTTCATTCCAGCCGGGTTGCCGACAACTCCGCAACGCGGCCAATTGCACTTCGGGACTGCGATCTCCGAGTAATTCCGCCAACGTGATGCCGGCGGATCGGCTGGGAAAGCGGCCGAGTTCGGTCGCCACCGCCGCACGAACCCCTGCCGAGTCATCGCGCACAAATCGCATGATTTCACCGCTGCCGCCGCGAGCTAGCCCGATGATGGCGGCGGATCGCTCCGGTTCGGTCCCTTTGGCCATCACCGCCAGCAGTTCCTCGCGCGCGAGAGTCCAATCCATGACTCCCAGGCTGAGGACGGCTGCTTCCCGCACCGCGAGATCCAGATCCAGCCGATGTGATTTGATCACCGCCAATGCATCCGGATGCCACGCGAGCGCCGCCCACCTCGCGAACAATTTCCGCAAGGTCGCATCATCCGCATAACGGCAGGCCCGCAGACCCTCTGGCCACCGATCCGCCGCATAGGCTGCGGGTTTCGCACTTGCCTCCTCGCGTTGATGCCAGGCATGCAAGACGCAGGCTTCCACGGCCGCCCGATGCAACAAGTTGAGCTGTCGGGCCGATTCATGCCGCACCATCACATCCGTGAGGCCGGGAATCTGCTTGGGTGCGATTCGCCGGGCGATGCCCCGATACAACTCCGCCCGAACTTCCTCCGCGATATTCGTCCCTTCCAGCAGCCGACCGGCATCGTGAAAATTTGTTTCGACATCACTGTCGAGCTTCGCCAGCGCCCGGCACCACGTCTCGACAGCCGCAACCTGACTGCTGACATCAATCGACTTGCCCGGCGACGATTTGTCATCCGCGAGCGAAACCAGTTTTTCATGCAGGGCGATTGACCCGGTCGACTCGTTCGCGTGACGGGAACTCAGAATCGCCGCCGTCCATCCCGCTGGACCGGAAGTTCGAGCAGCCGTCTCCAATTCGACCAGAATCGCCTTCCGCTGCTCATCGTCGGAGGGGGCAGCCGCATTCTCGTCGTGCGGCGTCGCCCAGAGCCAGCGATAGCGGGCCGTGAGCGTGGGCAAATCGGTGATCGTTTCTTTGGCCGTGTCCGGCACTTCAAAGTGATAACGGTAGGGTTCAGCCGACAGACCGGCGGTTTTGTCCCCCGACGACATGAGGGTGACGGCTAACGCCGACCAGGTACGATCCTCGACCCACCGACCGGCGGAGAATAGCCTTTCCAGGTCACTGGGTGCCGCAGGTGCGGCGGTTTGCGGTGCGGATGAATCGTTGATCGTCAGCAATTGGCAGCCGGCACAGAGCACGACAACCCCCCACACCGCGGCCGCCATCATTCGGCCAGGACGGGCTTTTCGCTTTCGATTCTGTCGTCCCGCATCCATGCCGCACACTCGATCCGCGCACGATCACCCGATCGCGCAGCGCGGAAGAATACCCAAGATGGGCGACAGCGGGAAGATCAGTCTGCGACTGGCGTTAGGACGGGTTTCGCAGAGGATTGTCGTTCAGCTTTTTCTCACGACCATTCGGGTGTTGGAGTGGAGAATGTCGCCAACTCTCACACATCCTAAACCCCGTGCCACGACTTGTCCTCAAGTCGTGCTTGATGAAGCACACGACTTGAGGACAAGTCGTGGCACGATAATCATTTGGAACGATGAACAACTATCTCGCCACAGGCTGCGTGATTCGCGCCATCTCGGCAAACCAGGCTTCCAAACACAACGGCACCGATGCGTATTGCTCGATGTGTTCCGCCGTCAATAACGTCCGGTCCAGCAATTCGGTCACAACTTCAGTCGAGACAACGTGTTCGGTTCGCAAACGGCCGACCCACGCCTCGGCTTGTTCAATTCGCGGCACATCCCCCATCTCCGCCACTTGCGACCCTTCGCACAATCGCCACAAGGCAGAACGCTGGAACTCCGCCGCGAATCGGACCAGCCACAACGCGAGTTGCCGTTGCTCCGCCGTTTCGCTGGCCAGCTTTTCCACCCCCTCCAAAAGCTGCCGAGCCGATTGAATACTGATTTGCGGCGGATGGCCGAGGTGATCGTATAACACGGTCCGCAGGTGGCGCAGTTCCGGATCAATCAGCCGTTTCGCCTGCGCCAGGCTCCCTTCCGACAACGCCGCGATGATCTGGGCTTCGTCTTTCGATTCGACAAGTTCCTGCTCCAGAAGCAGCGCCGCGACATCCCCCGCCGGCAGCGGAGCGAACCGAATCATCTGGCAGCGCGAGCGAATCGTCGGTAACAACGCATCCGGGTTGGATGCGATCAAAAATAGCACCGCCCCGTCCGGCGGCTCTTCCAGCGTTTTGAGCAGCGCATTCGCCGCCGCGTCGTTCATCGTATCGGCATCATCGATCACGGCGATTTTGCGCGAGTCGGGCAGCGGTCGCAGTGAGAGTTCGTAACACAGCCCCGCCTGACCGCGCCGTTCCCGCGGGCCGACGAACAGTTCAATCGGAAGTTCGCGTTTGCCTTCCGGACAGCCGACGGCGAGGAAATCGGGATGGTTCCCCGCTTCAAACGGCTTGCAGCCCGCACACCGGCCGCAGGCTTCCAGATCTTCCGCCGCATGTTCCCGGCAGAGCAGGCACTCGGCCAGACACTGCACGAACCGCCGCTTGCCGATGCCTTCCGGCCCGACCAGCAAATACCCCGATGCCAGCCGCCCGCGGCGCAGCATCCGGCGGAACATCTCCCGCTGCTCGCGATGGCCCCGCAGTTTGTCCCAGAGTGAAGTCATGGACAGATTGTGGCGCAATCGCGACGCGATTGCCACCGGGCTTACGTGCTTCCCACCGCCAGCAGCGACAAAAATTCAAACGCCAGATTCGCCGCGAGAATCGACGTGATGCCCGTGGGATCGAACGGCGGCGAAACTTCCACCAGATCGAACCCGACGAGGTTGAAGCCCTTCAATCCCCGGACCAGCTGCAGAATTTCCCAACTGGTGAATCCGCCGACTTCCGGTGTGCCCGTGCCCGGTGCAAACGCCGGATCAACGCAATCGATATCCAGCGTGACATACGTCGGCCGCTCACCAACGAGGCGCTGAACTTCGTGGAGCACTTCCGGCATGGTACGGCCGCGAAACTCATCCAGCGTGATCATCCGCGCGCCGAGCCGCAGCGCATCGGTGTAATCTTCCGGCCCATTCGTCGGCCCGCGAATGCCGAGTTGCACATAAGCCGCGGTATCGATCAGGCCTTCTTCAATCGCCCGAATGAACGGCGTGCCATGACTGTATTTGTGGCCGGGATATTCCGAATCCCACGTGTCGGGATGGGCATCGAAATGGAGAACGGCCACGGGGCCATGCCGGCGAACGTGACTGCGCAGCAGCGGCAGCGAGATGGAATGATCGCCCCCCAGCGTCAGCAACTTCGCACCGGTTGCCAGCCAGCCGTCAGCGGCGGCTTCAATCTGCCGATGGGTGGCCAGGATATCCACCGGCACCACATCGACATCACCGGCATCGACGACGCGCAGCGTGCGGAACGGTGCCGTCTGCAAGACGTTATTATAACCCCATAATAGCAGCGATTGCTCCCGAATTGCCCGCGGTCCAAAGCGTGTCCCGCTGCGATACGAGGTGGAGCTATCATAGGGCACTCCCAGCACGGCCACATCCGCCGAAGTCGGCGCGATCACATGCGGGCAGCGGCCGAACGTGGCAATCCCCGCATAGGGCTGCGCGGCGAATTGCGGTGTGCTCATCTGGCTCGACTCTTCGGCGATTATTGTGCAGCCGCTGTTTGTGGCGGCGCGGCCTTGGCCGCTTGCAACTTGTTCAACCGGGTTTTCATCAACGCGGATGCGTCGGCCGTGGTTTTCACCCACGCTGTCGCATCATCGAGTTGCTTCTGAATTTCCGGCGTCACCACGGCGGCAGTCGCCGCTTTCTCCGCATTCGCTTTCGCGGCGGCAACAGTCTCGGTCGCCTTGGTCACGTTCGCGACCGCGGCATCCACCAGTTTCTTGTTGTCGTCATTCATCGCGCCCGCGAAGACGGCGTCGGCGTCGGTTTTCGCTTTGTTGGCGGCATCCAATGCCGTCTGCGCATCGGTCGCCGCTTTGGCCGCAGCCTCCGCGGCCGCTTTTCTGTCGGCAACACCCTGTTGAATCGCCGCCAAATTCGCCACCGCCTGATTCGCCACGGCTTCCGTCATCGCAACTTGAGGCACCAGCACTTCAATGCGCGCCGCCAACAGTGGCGGGTTGGTCGTGATCTTGCCGATCGCCACGCCGTCCGCACCCGTGAAGACATGAATCGTGCCGGTCAGATCACCCACCAGCACGCGGTCCGTCTCGGCACAGTAGGTGACTTCGGTGCCAATATCGCCCAGTCCGCCGAGCGTTTTCTGGACAGTCCCGTTCAGATCCCAGGTTTTGCCCGTGGCATCGCGACCTGTGGAAACCAGTCGACTATCGCGGGTGAAGTCGACGGACGTGACACCGCCACCATGCCCGCCCCAGCTTTTGATCTGCCCGCCATTCTGCATTTCCCACAGTTTGATCGTGGTGTCCTCACTGGCTGTGGCCAGGATGTTGCCATCGGGCGACCAACTGACATCGCCGATCATCGCCTGATGTCCTGCGAGGAAATAGAACTCTCGCCCGGTGAACGCCTCCCAGACCACAAGTCCGTTACTGCGATCAGCCGTCGCCAGCAGCACCCCGTCGGGGCTGAATTCCAGCGCTGTCACCCAGTCGGTGTGCTTGTTCTTTTCATAGAGCAGTTCTCCGGTATCGACACTGTAAACCCGGACGATTTTTTTCGGGCCGCCCAATGCCACAAGCGTCTGGTCGGCACTGATGTCCGCCGCGAGGCAGACATCGTATTCCGACCCAACTTCCGCGACCCGATTGCCGGTGCGCACATCGAACAACACCACCTTGCCGGAATGCGAGCCGCGTCCGCCGGCGGCGAGCAGTAACGCGCCGTTGCGGCTGAACTTCAAGACATGCGCCTGTCCTTCCGGATAAGGCAGCACCCCGGCCAGATCGAGTGTCGAGGTGTCATAGAGCAGAATCTGCTTGTGACCGGAAACAGCCACCAGGGGCGACCACGGATTCGTCGCCATCCCGGTGACGGAGTTCGCACGCGGCGTGACCAGCAACGGCTCGACCGACAGATTCTCCGGCATCGGCGGCGGGCCGGCGGGTCGTTGATTCGAGACTTCCGCCTTCATCACCGTTGAGGTCTTCTTCGGCTTCGCTTTGCTGCCGGCATTCTCCAGCGCGCCCCCTTCAATCCATTTCTTGATCAACGCCAGTTGCGCATCGGCCATTTTCGGCTGACCGGGAGGCATGACCGGTTCCGAAATGTGAGCCACCACCTGATACAGCGTGCTGCCGTCAGCATCGCCATCCGCCTTGATCACTTCGCCCGAACCGCCGCCACGCATCGCCGCGGCGTAGTTATCGAGGATGAGGTCGCCCTTCTTGTCATTCGCATTATGGCAGGTGCCGCACTTTTCTCGGAACAGCGGCAGAATGTGTTCTTCGAACGTGACTTTCTCGCCCGACGGCTTGGCATCCTCGGCGCGGACCAACCCCGTGGAACAGACGCAGCAGGCAATCAGGATCAGATAACGCATGACGGAAAACTCCGGGAACATCCCGCCGAGACCCTCGGCAGCTTCTTGATCAATGATTAAACAGGAATTCACGGCTGTTGAGCAGCGCCCAGAAAGTGTCGTCCAACGAGCGTTTGACATCCTGTCCTTCGGCGAACAACGGGGCGAGTGCCGCTTGTTCCTCCGCCGTCGGCTTACGGCTGAAACAGCGGATGTAAAGTTTCTCAACGATTTGCGGTGGCGTGACACCGGCCGTCTGCCACTGAGCGATCAGTCCGCCTTGCTGAATTTTGGCATTGGTCGTTTCGCCGTTGAGCAGATGCAAGGCCTGGGACAACGTCGGTTCCATTTTCACTTCACACGAGCATGCCGTTTCACGCGTCGCCCGGCCGAAGGTGGTCAGGAAGTAATCGGTCGTGGCACCGTCAGCGATCTGCGTGGCACGCGAACCCACCGGCAAGCCGCGGAACTTATCCTTCGTATTCGTCACCGTACTGATGATGTCGAGCATCGACTCGGCCTTGATGCGCCGCAACGTCTGCCGGGCGAAGTTCCGCTCGTCCAGTTCATTCGAGGGATTGGTCTGCGTCGACCGCTGATAGGCCTCCGAGCGGCAGATATCGCGGACCAGGCCCTTGAAATCGTAATTCGATTCCGTGAGCCGCTTCGAGAGTTCGGCCAGCAGCGGGGCATTGGCCGCCGGGTTGCTGATGCGAATATCGTCAATCTGTTCGATGATGCCGATGCCGAAGAAGTGGTGCCAGACGCGGTTGGCGAAGTTCTGCGCGAAGTACGGATTCTTCGGCGAGGCAAGCCAATCGGCGAGCACAACGCGGCGATCCTTCCCTGCCGTGTCGGCGGGGCCGCCACCCAGAAACACCGGCGGCATCACCCGTCCGTTGACCGGATGATTCACTTCACCGCCGCCAGAATTGAAGACGATCAACTCGCGATAATCTTCGCCACCCTTGCGACCAATTTGTGAAAAGAAGGCGGCGAAGCTGTAGTAATCATCCTGCGTCCAGCGATCGAACGGATGATTGTGGCACTGGGCGCATTGCGTCCGCATGCCCATGAAGACCTGGGCCACGTTCTCGGCGACTTTCAGTCGATCCTGTTCCAACTGGTAGAAGTTCGCCGGCGGATTTTTGAACGTGCCGCCACTGGCTCCCAGAATCGACCGGACCATCTGATCGAGCGGGACGTTGTTGGAAATCTGCTCGCTCAACCAGCTGTAATAGAGCAAGATCGATTTGTAGGTCACGGCGTTATTCGACCGCATCATGAGCCATTCAGCCCATTTCGAGACCCAGATTTCCGTGAATTCCTTACGGCCAATCAGTTCGTCGATGAGCTTGTCGCGCTTGTCGGGTTCGGCACTCGCCATGAACGCGACATATTCTTCTTCCGAAGGCAATAAGCCGACAAGATCGACATACACCCGCCGGATGAACTCCTCATCGCTGCAGCGTCCCGAGGGGTCCATGCGCAGCTGCTTGAGTTTCTGATTAACGAATTCGTCAACGTAATTGCGAACCGCAAGAGGTTTGTCTTCCCACATCAGGCCTTTCGGCAGCACCACGAAATGTGACCCGACGGTGAACGTCGAAAACCGCGCCATGATGAACGCCTCACCGCGATTAGCCGCTTTGATCACCCCTTCCGGCGAGACGCCGGCTGAGTTGTCGTTGTTCGAGAGGAACAAGGCGAGCGAAGTGACATCGCGGTCGGTGCCGTCGGAATAGGTCGCCCGCACGCTGACTTGCTGCGTCGCCCCTTCCCCATCCAACACGCCGGATTTCGGATACAGTTCAATCCCGGTACAGGTCGCCACGGTGGCCGGGTCTTGTGGACAGCCAGCGGCGATCCAGGCGATGAGGGTGTCGCACAATTCGGACTGCCGTTCAAAGCGTTTGCCACCGGTGTGTGGAACGGCACCTACCGACTTTTCAACCATGAGGCTCGCTTCGGGCACCGAGGCGTCGATGCGGCGGCCGGGCATTTCCCGTAGAATGCGATGATAATCGCCATCGGGATCGAAGCCGAACAGTGACAGCCGAAAACCATCTTTGCCGCGGGCCGCGCCGTGGCAACTGCCGGTGTTGCAGTTGGTTTTCATGAAGATCGGCATCACGTCGAGCTTGAAGCTGATCGCGCGGGCCTCGGCGGCACGTTCGACTTTCACCGGGATTGACACAGCCTGCCCGCCGAACTCGACCTTAAGTTCCGTCTGACCATCGGCAACGGGGTAGACCGTCTGACCGTCACGTCGCAGCAGCGCCGGATTGGCGACCACGAACGAAGCCTGGGCACCGACATCGCGGGTGATGCCATCCGCGAACGCCGCCTGCACCGACAGCAACTGCCGATCCTGCGCGGTGGACAAGTTGATCTGTGGGGGATCGACCTGAAGTTTGACGAGCGGCGCTTCGGCGAAGACCAAACTCTGGCTAAACGCAATCGAACTAATCAGCAACAGATATCGCATCATTCGTGGTCATCCTCGCAAAAATCGCGAATCAGATTGTGGAAAACTTATAACCGATCTCGCCAGTATCCAGGTTCACGACTGCCGTGGGCGATCGCAACTACTAAAACTTCACGTTCACTCTGGCATTCAAAGAGAACGTAATAGGGAAATTTCTTCAAAACGACAAAGCGAAGCTTGCCTTCCAGGATTGGGAACGAAGTCGCATCGCGTTGGATTCTTTGGACTACAAATTCGATTTCAGATCGAAACTCGCGGCCCACCCCGACTCTTTGCTGTTCGTAATATTCAACGATCTTGATCAGGTCTACCTGGGCTTGAGCGAGATAATTGACGATCATCGCCCAAGTCGCTTGTCTAAATCCGCCATCACTGTTTCATGAGGAACCGCTATCACTTCCCCGCGACGATACTCATCGAGTCGCCGATTCGCTTCCTTCACCCAGGCGGCCCGAACCTGCGGGTTCCAGCCTTCGACCTCCGCCGCGTCCGACACTTCGATACTTTCGATCAACCTCTGCACCAATTCCTCACGCGCTTCACGAGACAGCGCCAATGCGGCATCAACAAGGGTTTGCGGAGCGGACATCATGATCTCCCCAGTGGAACTACTTCCCACCCTCTGCCGGCTTGGCATTCTGCGCTTCAATCCGCTGCTTTTGCTCCAAACGCAATTGTTCCAATCTCGTCAGTCGCTTCGGCGCTTCCGGTGTCGGGGCGGCGACCTGGGCGACGGGCATCGGTGGTGGTTCGTTCGGCTTCGGCGGCAACGGCTGGTCAACGCGTAACTGGCCGGTGCCCAAGTTGTGCAACACCGGTTCTCCATTCTCGGTGATCACCACCTGACAAAACAAGTTCTGATTTTTTCCAGGCGGGGCATCCCCCTCCGCTTTAATCTTGAAAATCAGCTCCTTTGTTTCCTTGTTCAACTCCATCGCCGTCGTTGTGACTTTATTCGGCAGACCATACAGAATAACCGGCGCGGCACCTTCAAACGGCTTCGTCGTTTCAATGTTCACAACGAGTTCGCTCTCTTTGCCCTGCTCGATGGCCGCCTGCTGGAACGCGAATTTCAGATACATGTCGGCGATGCTCAGCTTCACAAAGGGCGAGGCGATCATCACCGGGCCGTTACCCACTGTCGCTTCGCCGCGCACGGCCACCTTATAATCGCCCACGCGGGCATTGCCGGCGGCGTTGATGTCGATGAAGGCTTCCGTCTGTCCCTCGGCGATCGAGGTCTCGCGGCTGGAGTTCATGCCGGGAGGATTCATCAACAACTCGATCTTGATCGGCGCGGTGAAACCTTCTTCGCGAATGGCCACAACTTTCAACTTCGCCTGTCCCCCCAAGACGAGGGGCACTTTCGGTTCGATAATCTGCAACGTGAATGGAACTTTTTGAGCCACGGCAATCGCCAAACTCTTGATCGGCTCAGTCCAGAACGGTGTGTTATTCTGACCGCGGATCAGCACCACGTCTTGCCGCGTCGGGCCGACAATATTCAGAGTCGGTTGATTCGGGTCGACCAGTTTCCCCAAGATGTCGCACAACTTCCCGCCGATGGCCGCATCCGGCGCGGCGACCAGAATTACCTGCGTCACGTTCTCGTCGGCACGCATCCCGGCATGCTCGATGGTGATGCCCGGCGGCAGGTTCTCGCTCAGGAATTCCAACGGTCCACCGAAGTCTTTCCGGGCCGCAGTGAGCAACAGCGGAATGCGATTCCCTTGCGGCACAGCCATTTTCGGTTCGACATACTGCACGAACTCCGCCACCCCCAGCGTCAATTCCTGCGTCACGGGCGAGACTTCAATGCGGTAGAAGAAACTGCTGCCACCGCGGCCCAAATGGTCGTAAACCCGCACGAAATACTCGCCATCGGCAGGGACCGTGAACCGCAATGCCGAGTCCGGGCCGGCGGAATCATCGTTGCTGGCGACGCCGCCACCCTGGGCATTGTAGACGACCAGAATCGGATCGAGTTCGGATCGCAAGCGGCGGGCATAAACGGAAATGTCGAACACCTGGCCTTGCTTGGCCGTGAAACCGAAGTAGTCGACATCGTCTTTCGTGGCGAGCACTCCATTGAAAGCCGCCGGAGTGGGGCCTTTCGTCGCCCGGGCAATATCTTCGTTTGGCTCGACTTCGTTCACATTGTCGAGATTCACCAGTCGGAACCGGTTCCCTGAAGGCGGCGTGCCGCGGTCATCTTGCGCGACAACGGTGAAATCGGGATCGGCATCGGCGGGCAGCACGATCTCGCGTTCAATGTCGCCCAGAACATCGCCGATGAACTTCACTTTGACCGTTTCACCCGGCTTGCCTCCGCCGGGGATAACGCCGAGCGGACGGGGAAAATTCCCGATATGGCAGCGGTAATAGTTGCCGCCGCCAAAGGAGCTTTCGCGAACCTGAATGAAGTACTTGCCATCCTCGGGTGCGGCAATCGAGACGACGCCATCCTGCCAGACGAGGGCCGCGTCATCGCTGGTCGCCAGTTCAAAGCGTGCTTCATTGAGAATGGCGACATAGACATCAAAGAACGAATCGCCGAGCCGAATGGCTTCGACTTCGGCCGAGATTCGTTCCCCTTTTTTCGCTTCCACCACGAAGTAATCGACATCTTCATTGCCGATAGACCCGTCGATGGTGACGTTCATCGGGATGGGTTGCGGCGTGGTGAATTCGCTGTTCGGCTCGACCTCGGCGACAACCGGCAGCGTGCCGACCATGAACGTCCGCAGATCCGACATGCCGCTCGCGCAGCGGACACGAATCCGCTTGGTTCCCGGCGGGCAATCGGCGGCGATCTTCAACTTCGCCTTCACCTGAGAACCGTTCACCACCGTCAATCCGGTGACTTCAATTCCGGGCTGATAGATCAACAATTCCTGGGCATCTTCGAGCCGCGCGCCATTGAAAGCGATTTCGACTTCGGTGCCGCGCTGTGCGCCGCGGGGGATGATGCTGGAGAGCACCGGGCTGGCAGCCCACACGCTGGAACCGACCGAGAACAATGCCAGCCAACACAGACCGAATCGGGCGACGTGTCGCATCAGGAGTCTCCAATCGGCAGTTCATGGCGACCAAGTCGCAGGCGAACTGCGTGAGCATTCAGGCGGGAGCGTTCAATCAGGCGGGGGATTTCGGTTTCACAAGAAGCCCAGGGGTTGCAACCCCTGGGCTTCCGCGTGTTCAACTTTACAAACTCAACTATGCGAGCAGATCTTTGATGACTTCGCCGCCGTCGACGATTTCAATCGGGCGATCGCCGGGGGCCATCAATTCCTTGTCGGCCACAATGCCGAGGCAGTGATAGACCGTGGTGAACAGATTCTCGGGTCCGATGGCTTTTTCTTCCGGTTCCGAAGCCGTCGAATTCGACGAGCCGTGGATGTAGCCACCCTTCACGCCGCCGCCGGCGAGGACCACGCTGAACACCTTGGGCCAGTGATCGCGGCCGGCGTTGGCATTGATCTTCGGCGTACGGCCGAATTCGGACGAGATCATGACCAGCGTGTCTTTCAACATGCCGGACCGATCAAGATCGCGGATCAGCGTGCTGAACGCCTTATCGAATTCAGGCATCTGGCCGCGGAAGCCGGCGACAATGCTGTTGTGCATGTCCCAACCGCCGTAGGTCAGATTCACCAACCGGACGCCGGCCTGAACCAGGCGGCGGGCGAGCAACATGCGGGCACCGGCGGTGCCGCGACCGTATTCATCGCGGACGGCGGCCGATTCTTTTTCGATATCGAACGCGGCCCGGGCTTCCGGCGAACTGATCAGGCTGTAGGCCCGATCGTAGAACGTGTCCATCGCCCGCAGGTCGTCCGATTTTTCCTTCTTCTGGAAGTGGGCATTGACGGCGGCCAACGCGTTGCGGCGGGTGCCGAAACGGGAATCATCGACGCCGCCGGGCAAATCCAGATCGCGGACCTTAAACCCACCGGCGGCCGGATCGCTGCCGAGGCTGAACGGAGCATAAGCCGAGCTGAGGTAGCCGCTGCCGGCGAACTCGTTCGGCTGACCGGGAACACATACATACGGCGGCAGGTTGTTGCGCGGGCCGTATTCATGGCTGACCACCGAGCCAATGCTGGGGAACTGCAGCGCCGGGCTGGGGCGATAGCCGGTGAACATGTTGTGCGTGCCGCGTTCGTGGGCCGCTTCACCGTGCGTCATCGAGCGAATCACGCAGAGTTTGTCGGCGAGTGAAGCAACTTGCGGCAGCGTATCGCCGAAGAGTTCGCCGGGGATCGCGGTCTGAATCTGCTTCATCTCGCCGCGATATTCAATCGGGGCGAAGGGCTTCGGATCGAACGATTCCTGATGGGCCATGCCGCCCGGCAGGTAAATGTGAATGATCGACTTCGCCGTTCCCTCGAAATTGGCGTAGTTCTTCAGGTCGGCCTGCGCGGCGTTGTACCGCAGCAGATCCGGCAAGGTCAGGCTGGTGCCGGCCAACATGCCGACGCTCAGAAAGCCACGGCGGTTCAGCCGCCGAAAATGACCAGGGTTACACGCACCAGTGGACTCAGACATGGGGAATGGCTCCGTGATGGACAAAAATAGCCCGAAGTTCGCTCGACAATTGGATTCGACACTCTCAAAAGACCAACAGTCCCATACTCAACGATCGCTCCGGCCCCGTGGCGGGAGAGGCGTCATGCCTGGAAATCGCTGTCTCTCAATGACCGACATCTCAGACCGGGTCAGCCCGGAATCACTCTGGTATTTTCGCAGCGGTTGGATCGACGTCGCTGATTCTCGGCGAGGGCAAAATTGCGGTTCGACTTCGGCGGCCTGTTCGTCCCGTGGCGCACACAGAACGGCGGGATAACACCAATCAAACGTTACTGATGATTACGATAGCCAGTCGCGACTGCAAATGTCAAGCATTTTCCAGTTTCTGAAAGCAGCGGCAAAAATCAACTTGGGGAAGTCCCCCTCAGCCGGTTCACGATTTCGTGCGACAATTGATCCCCATTCAACAGCAGGAATTGCACCGACGTGAAAGTGAGGAGCGGATCGCCGGCGAGTCCCCGTTGAAACGTCATCTCGCGATGCTCTCCCTCGCCCGTGCCGACACACAAGCGTACGTCCGAATACCCGGCGTAGATGAACGTCGATGTGAGTTTCGCATCGAGCCGGTCGAGCTTCTCTTGCTCGGCGCGGTTCAAGTCGCGACCCACGATGACGGAAATATGAGCGGCGGGCATCGGTCGACCTCGTTGAAATCTCGGAATGTGATCCGACGAATTATGGTCGCGCCGACGAAACTCTCAAGGTCACAGCTCGCCAAATGTGGTAATCAGCACCTTTCTTTGCCAGTCCACCACGCTGCGGCAGGCGGGCGAGCGTTCCATGCCAACGATGATGGGCGCATACACGATCTCAAAGACCTTTCCCGTCACGGGATTCCAGAGTCCCGTCCGCACCAGGAAGTAATTCACAGGGAGCGCGGAGAAAGGATAGCAGATCAAGAGGAGCACAATCACAATGCTCCACGTCCAGCGAGCCCAAAGCCACGGCGTCAACCAACTCGATGAAGGCGAAGTGTTCATGCCGTTCATCTTTCCGCCCACCCAGCCCAGCGTCAATCTCACGGCTCGCGCCATGTATTCCCTATCGTGGTCGAATTGGGTGGCACGTCCCTGAGGCCTTACCATTACCCACATTTTTACAATGTGCGGATGCTATGTCATGTCGGACGGATTGACGTTGGGCATTGCGGGGCGATGAGTTACGGGAATTTTGGAGTG
>Ga0105047_10001581_pt1 | contig 40801 bp, 35 predicted proteins | sample MAT04_FD_78384 | JGI IMG/M metagenome (GOLD analysis project Ga0105047, IMG submission 78384) | Freshwater microbial communities from Lake Fryxell liftoff mats and glacier meltwater in Antarctica - MAT-04 (megahit assembly) | ecosystem: Environmental > Aquatic > Freshwater > Ice > Liftoff...
CGGTCCCACAAGACCAGGCTCTCCCAGATATGGTAGTTCCCGAGATAGGAATGCTGGTTGTAGGGCGGGTCCAGATAGACGAGGTCGCCGTCGAAGGCGGCGGCGGTCTCCAGCGCGTCGGCGCGGGTGGCGCGGCACGGACCGGCGGCGACTGCGGGCTGGAGCGCCGGCATCCGTAACTCAAGCGGTTTCAGCGCCCGCGTGGCCCATGATTTCATATAGGCCATCTGCAGGCCGGCTGTGGAATCGACCCGGTCGGCGGCCTCCATCAGACTGACAAGGGCGATGGCCTTGAGTTCCGGCTCCAGCCCCATGGTTTCGATCCGGTCGCGCATCGCGTCGATCCGGGCCCCGTTGGCGGGGGTGAAATAGCGGGCGTCCTCGCAGAACGTCTTGGTGAACCAGCCGGCCTGAGCGGCTGTGGCGGCGAGGTCGGCGAGGACGGCCGTGGCCCGGTCCAGCGAGCGCTCGCGGTCGGCCTGGACATAGGTGGTGGCCAGGGCATGGGCATAGGCGTTGTGGTCGTTAGACCAGACCTGAAAGCCTTCACCCTTCAGCGCATGGCCCACCCGCGCGGTGCCGGAGAACAGGTCGCAGACATGGCCGCCGTGCGGCAGCAACGTCCGGACGGTGGCGGTGATCGGATCGATCAGGGCACGTTTGGAGCCGAGGTATTTGATCATCGAGCCTCGCAATCCTCCCCCGTCGGGGGAGGTGGCGCGACGCACCTTCGCGTCGTGACGGAGGGGGTCAACCACGAATAGGGTGTCCGGGGCCGACCCCCTCCACCACTCCGAGGTCCCCCTCCCCCTACGAGGGAGGACTAGCGCTTCGCCTTCTTGGCCGGAGCATGCGCCAGTCGCAGCAGATTCGCAGCCCCCGGGGCACCGAAGGGGGTGCCGGCCAGGATCAGGACCCGCTGGCCGGGCTGGGCGAGGCCGAATTCAACGGCGGAGTTGACCGCGTCGTCGGTGACGTCCTCGAGGCTGGCCGGCTCCTTGCCGAGGCGGGGTTCGAGGCCCCAGACCAGGGCAAGGCGGCGGGCCGTCTCGGGCCGGGGCGTCAGGGCCAGCATGGGCTGCAGCGGCCGCTCGCGCGACATCCGCCGGGCTGTGCCCCCGAGCGTGGTGAAGATGACGATACAGGCAGTGGACTGGGCCTCTGCGGCCTTGCGGGCGGCAGCGACGAGGGCGTCGGCGTCGATGTCGTCCATGCCGGCGTGTTCGGCATCCATCAGACTGGGCCACAGGGGATCGGCTTCGACCCGCTCCATGATCCGGTTCATGATGCCGACAGCCTCCAGCGGGTAGTCGCCCGACGCGGTCTCGGCCGATAGCATCAGGGCGTCCGCGCCCTCATAGACGGCGTTGGCGACATCGGAGGCCTCGGCGCGTGTGGGCGCGGGCGAGCTAGTCATCGATTCCAGCATCTGGGTGGCCACGATCACCGGCACACCGCGCCGGCGGGCGGCACGGATAATGGCCTTCTGGGCGACCGGGACTTCTTCCGGCTCCATCTCGACGCCGAGGTCACCGCGCGCGACCATGACGCCGTCGCAATAGTCGAGGATGGCCTCGAGGTCGGCCAGCGCCTGGGGCTTTTCGATCTTGGCCAGGCAGGCGGCGCGACCCTTCACGATCGACTTGAGCTCGGCCATGTCCTCGGGCTTCTGCACGAAGCTGAGCGCGACCCAGTCGACCCCGATCCGCAGGGCGAAGGCCAGGTCCTCGCGGTCTTTGGGGGTCAGGGCCGAGACCGGCACCACGGCCTCGGGCACCGCCACACCCTTGCGGTCCGACAGTTTCGAGCCGCTCTCGACCGTCACATCAGCCCAGTCGTCGGTGCGTTCGCCCACCCGCAGGCGGACCCGGCCGTCGTCTAGCAGCAGCAGCATGCCGGTGCGCAGGGCCCTGAAGATCTCAGGATGCGGCATCTGCACGCGCGTGGCATCGCCGGGCGTCGGATCGAGGTCGAACCGCATCGTGTGACCCGGCTTCACGTCAATCTCGACATCGGCGAACCGGCCGAGGCGCAGCTTGGGGCCCTGCAGGTCGGCGAGCACGCCCAGCGGCCGCTTCAGCGCCAGCTCGGCCCCGCGCACGGCCTTCAGTGCGGCGGCGTGATCCTCATGGGTGCCGTGGCTGAAGTTGAGGCGAAAGACGTCGACCCCGGCCTGGGCCAGGGCCTTGACCATGCCGGGGGCCCGGCTGGCCGGACCCAGCGTCGCGACGATGCGCGCGCGGCGTGCTCTGTTCATGCGCTCTCATCCGTCTGCCGATGACCGGCCGCGTTTCCCGCCGACCCTTGTGCCCATGAAACGTCTGCGGGGTAAGAGCCGCACCAGACGGGAAACAGGAAGTGAGTCCCTGTTACGCGGAGTCAGTCTCGGGCGGCGCAGGGCCCGGCACCGAACAGCCCCAGGTCGAGGCAGCGTCCGTCGAGATCCTGCGGTGTCTCCAGGGCCATGGCTCTGGCCAGGGTCGGGGCGATGTCGATGGTGCGGATCGGCAGATAGCGTTCCTGACCCGTCCCGCCGGGCGACCAGAAGATGATCGGCACACGCCGGTCATAGTCCCAGGGTGTGCCGTGGCCGGCGACCGACAGACCGGCCCGACCCGGGCCCGGCGTCATGCCCGGCTGCAGGGCCAAAACGATGTCCGGCGAACGACCTGCGACCGCGCCGACGTGCTCGCGCTCCAGCAGGGACAGCTCCTCCGGGCTGGCGTCGAATGCAGGGGCCGGGGCCGTCAGGGCCTCCTCAATGGTCCAGGCTCCGGCGACCGTCGGTTCGGCGCGCAGACGCGCGACGGCGGCGGCGGCCACCCGGGCTCGCAGGGGCTGCGGCAGGGCGATATTCTCTGCCCCCACGACCATCAGGCCGCTGCCGCCATAGCTGAGGGGATCTACGTCGAGGTCAAACTCGTCTCTCAGCCCGGCGTTGATGCGGCCGAGCAGGGCCGGGTCTCCACGCCGGGCCTCGGAAAAGCCGCGGGTCGACTGGCGCTCGGGGAAGTCGTTGCCGCCGTGGTCGGCGGTTAGTACCACCAGCGCGCCGCCGGGCACCTGGGCGACACGGTCGAGGAAGGTGCCCAGGGCCGCGTCCAGCCGGTGCATCTGGTCGCACATCTCCGGTCCCTGATTGCCGAAGGTGTGCCCGATCCGGTCAGTGCCGGACAGGCTGACGCCCAGCATGTCGGTAACGCCGCGCCGGCCCAGCTGGCGGCTGTCCAGCAGCGCGGTGGCGGCCTCCAGCGTCATTTCGTCGAGGAAGGGCGAGGTGTCGATGGCGAAGCGCTGGGGCGGCAGGGCGGCACGGAAGCTGGCACCGCCGATCGTCCAGTCAGCCTCCAGCGCACGGCAGCGGTCGTCGGAATAGGTCCAGACCGGCGGGGACGCTACAAGTCGCGCCGCGATGCGGGCGTTCAGGGCCGTGACCGCTTCCAGCCGCGCCTCTGCCGACTGGCCCGGCTCGACATAGGTCGTAAAGCCGAAGCCCACCGTGTACCAGAATGCACCGTCTCCCTGATGCCCGTTCAGGGTGATGGCCCCGCGATCCTTACCCGAGACAGCATAGACCCGGCTCTGCGGGCTGACGGCCTTGAGCCAGTCGCCCACGGTCGAGGCCGTGAGCTGATCCGGCCCGACCGGTCCGTTGTCGGTGTTGCGACCGTGGGCCAGTGTGTTCTGCGGCGCGGCCAGGCAATAGACTTCCTGCCCCGTCGTCCGGTCGATCCAGTCATTGGCGGGGATGCCCGCGCGGTCCGGGTTCAGGCCGGTCAGGATGGTGGCATGGCCCGGGCAGGTCTCGGTCATGGCGTGCTGCTGATAGCCGTTGGCATAGACACGGCCCTGATCCGCCAGCCGCTTCAGACCGCCGGTGAAACGGGCGCGGTACTGGTTGAACAGGTCGGCACCGAACTGGTCCACCACGAGGGTCACGATCAGGGCGGGCGGCTGGCCGGCAGCGGGCGCAGGCGCGGGCGCGGCCTCGGGGACCGGGGCCTGGGCCTGGGCCTGGGCCGCCATGGGGAGGGTCATCAGGGCGAGACACACACTTGCAAGCAGACGGGACATCGCGACACCGGTTCGATCGAGGGAGACCTCGCTTAGCCCCGCAATGTTACGCATCCAAGACGGCACGGTGCTGGCCGGGCCCACAAAGCGAAAAGGCGCGCCGGGTCGAAACCCGGCGCGCCCGTTCAGTCTGTGACGGGGATCAGCCGATCAGCGCGCGTAGTTGTGGGCGACGGCCCAGTCGTACCAGCTGGGAACGACAGTGCCCGTCAGCAGGATGCCGATGCCGCCCGTCAGGGTGGTCAGGACAGCGAACCACCAGGCCCAGCGGTGGATGGATTCCATGGTGGCGTTGAAGCCCATGGTCCAGCGCCAGAACAGGGCCCCACGCTCGGCACCGGTCCCGCGGTCCGTGATCTGCTCGACCTCACGCTCGGCCCCATAGCGGCTGGTGGCCAGTATGGTCGCCCCGTGCATGGCGAACAGCAGGGTCGAACCGTAAAGGAAGACGATCGAGAGACAGTGGAACGGGTTGTAGAACAGGTTGCCGTAGGTGATCGAGAAAGCCCCGGTCCAGTCCAGGTGCGGGAAGATGCCGAACGGCACCGCCTCGGACCAGCTACCCATCATCATCGGGCGGATGAAGCCCAGCACCAGATAGAGCCAGATCGCCGATGCGAAGGCCCAGGTGGTGTGGGTGCCGAGGCCGAGCGCCTTGGCCCGCAGATAGCTGCGGACACAGAAGCTGATCACCGACACGGTCAGGAAGAAGCCTGCGAGCACCCACCAGCCGCCCTGGTTCAGTGGCGGAAACAGGTTGAACCCCTGCTCGGGCGGGGGCGGATAGAGCCCCAGCCAGAGGAACTGGCGGACGAATTCGCTTGGGCTCCAGCCTACCTGGGAAAGCATATGGAGACCGATGATCTCGAAGGCCAGGAAGCCGGTGACCAGCGACAGGATGCCCGTCCAGCCGAGGTGCACGGGCCCGATCTGGGCATTGCCAATCCGGCCGATCCAGTGAACGAAGAAGGGCTTGCCGACGCGCCAGGCGTCGTCTCCGGCCTCGGTCGGGACGCCCATCTCGGGATGGGACCGGACCTGGACCTGGGTGAAGATATTCTGATAGGCGGACATGATTCTCCCCTCCCCTATTGCCAGATCGGCAGGTTGCGCCAGCCGTCCCACCATTCGGGCCAGCCCGCGGTCCAGTATGGGCCGCTGATAACGATGCAGATCGCGCTCCAGATCCCGGCCTGCAGCGCCAGGAACAGGCCGACCCGGTGAATGCCGAGGGTGCCGACCGAATAGCCGATGAAGTCGCGGAAGAAGGTATCCTCATGCTCGGGCTGGCGAACTTCCTTGCCCTTGCCAGGATTGGTCGCGGCCAGCACCAGCGAGCCGTGAAGCGCCAGCGCCATCGTGGTCGTGAAGAAGAAGGTCACGGCAACCATGTGGGCCGGATTGTAGTGGAAGTTCAGATACTGGTAACCGACGTTGGACACCCAATCCAGGTGGCTGAAAATTCCATAGGGGAAGCCGTGTCCCCAAGCCCCGAGCAGCATCGGCCGGATCACGACCAGGCTGACGTAGGCAAAGATCGCGACGCCGAAGGCGATGGGCACATGCAGGCCGATGCCCAGTTTGCGACAGATTTCGACCTCCCGCAGCGCCCAGGAAACGAAGGCTCCGACGGCGCAGATGGTCACAATCTGCCAGATGCCGCCCTCGCGCATGGGGGCAAGCGCCAGGCCGTATGAGATGTCCGGCGGATTGATGGTGATTAACCAGGGGTTCCAGGTGTCGCCCAGAGCCGCCCCGAAGAAGATGAGCGCCGTGCCCAACGCGGCAAAGAAGGCGGTCGTGACGCCGAAGAAGCCGACGTAGAACGGACCGACCCAGAAATCGAACAGGTCGCCACCGATCAGGGTGCCACCCCTGACCCGGTATTTGCGCTCAAAACTCAGTAAGGCCATGACCGTCTCCGTCCCTCGTCTCGCCCCGCGAGCTGGACATTTTTTATCTGGATTGCGGTCGCGGCGGACGGAACCGGATCGCTCCGTTCCCGCCCGCGCGCCGCATCAGCGGTTGAACCCGTCAGGGTGCAGCGGTTGAAGCCGCAGGAACCGGAGGTCCCCCAGCCCATGTATCAATGTCGTAAGTCGGCCCACTGATCATGATGAAGTGAAGAGTGAAAGCCAGTGTAGCCAAGAATACCACCAAGGCGACAAGCGCCCGGCGGGGATCGAACAGGAGCCAAATTCTCCACATAACTATAGTCCTCCATAGCCATCGAGTGGCTTTGTTGGCGACGACGGGAGTCTATCTCCCGCCGACAAAGTAGGCTGGAGACCTAGGCGAACCAGGGACGCCAGAACCAGACCAGCGTATGGGCCGCGATCGCGATGACGATGTAGCCAATAGTGCTGCTCATGAAGTAGCCGTGGAATGCCTTGGCTGCTTCTGGCGAGAGTCCGGTTGGGGACCCCGTCGTTTCAGGTAGATGAGACATCTCTCCCCCTTTCGTTGGAGCGGGTCTTCGGCCACGGGGAAGTCCCGTGGTCGTCTCCGGAGCCCGGACGTGCCGAACGACGGAACCTGGGTCCGAGCCGGGAGGGGGGGCGCATCATGCGGCCCTCCCGCTCAGGACAATAGCGTTGGCGGCGAAGAGGCGGTCCAGAGTGACCCTGTCCTCTCCGGCCTGGCGGGCGGCGCGTTCGGCCGTATCGCGCAGGCGTTTGGCTGCGGAAATTCGAACGATGATGGGCTGCGACGCGACGAGCTTTTCCAGCTCGTCCATGGCTGCGTCGTCCCAGGCAATTTCCGCGTGCGGCCGGGCCAGCGTAGGCTCGACCTTGTCCATCTGGGAGGCCAGCGGGAGGATGTTGAACAGGGCGTCGAACAGGGCGTTGCAGACTTCCTGAACCAGGTAGGTGCAGCCGCCGTAGCCCATGAAGGGCGTACCCGTGTGCCGACGGATCGCGGCCCCCGGGAAGGAGGCCGGAACCCAGACGCCGGAGGGGCCATGCCCGCCGCCGCCGGCCTCGGCCAGATAGATCCGTTCGTTGATGCTGCCGAACAGGACCAGAGGCCGGGTCTCGCGGATCAGGCGGCCGATCTCCACGTTGTCGGTCTTGGTCCCGGCACAGCGGGCTATGGCGAACTCGCACGGCAGGCCGAGGTCTTCCTCGAGGAATTTCCTGACGCCGCGGGTATAGGTCTCGTTGGCGACGATGGCGAAACTGGCTGTGCCGAAGAAGTCCTGGGTGACCGAGCGCCACAGGTCCCACAGCGGCTTGATGGTGGTGTGCTTCTCGCGCTCGATGAAGGGTTCGGGATCCAGCCCGGTCATCTCGCCCAGTTGGCGCAGGAACAGGGTGGTGGAATCGAGACCAATCGGAGCCTGGAGATAGGGCTTCTCAAGCGCCTCGCAGAGGCCCCGACCGAACTCGCGATAAAGGCAGATGTTGACCTCGGCGTCGGCCAGATTGCGCACGTCGGCCAGATGGCTGCCCAGCGGGAAGACCATATTGACCTTGCAGCCGATGCCCTCGACCAGACGGCGGATCTCGGCCAGATCGGACGGCATGTTGAACACGCCGTACATCGGACCGATCAGGTTGACGCGGGGCTTCTCACCCTCGGCCATCGGCCGGGGCCGTGGCATCTTCTTGGGCCCGAACTGGGTCCACAGCCAGGTCAGGGCGCGGTCGGCCGACTGCCACTGATCCTCGTCGATGGTGCGCGGCAGGAAGCGCTGGATATTGGTGCCCTCGGGCGTCACGCCGCCGCCGATCATCTCGGCGATGGAGCCGGTCACCACGACGGAGGGAAGGTCCTTGTCGAGCGTCTTCCATGCGCGCTTCATCGCACCCTCGGTGCCGTGGCGACCCAGTTCGTCCTCGCCCAGACCAGTAACGACAATCGGCAGTTCGTGCGGCGGCAGGCCGTCGGTGTAGTGCAGCACGGACGTGACCGGCAGGTTCTCGCAGCCCACCGGGCCATCGATGATGACCTGAAGCCCCTTGATGGCGGTGAAGGCGTAGACCGCCCCCCAATAGCCGCCCGCGCGATCGTGATCGAGGATGAGGGTCATGACGCCCCACGCTGCGAATGATTGCGCAAACCAAAGATGTTCCGGTCGTGATCAAGGATCAGCATCATGTGCCGACGTGCTCCTCGGCCTTGGCCGCCGCCGCCTGCAGCTTGGCGTAACGGGCCTTGAACTCGGGGCGGTCGACGGGCGTGTCTTCCCAGATGCCGGTGGCATGGCCGACACCGACGCCGTCGAAGAAGGCGCTCATCTTGTCGAACCGGGCCTTGTTGCCAATGGCACCGTTGATGACCTGGGCGAGCGATCCTGCGCCGGCCGGGCCCATCAGGGGACGCGCCGAGATCAGATTGGTGAAATACAGCGACGGGATCGACAGCGACTTGGCGTGCTGGACCACCGGCGTGGTCCCGATGGCGAGGTCAGGCTTGATGGCGTCAACCGCCGACAGATCCTGTTCCAGCGAAGCGCGATAGTTGACGGTGACGCCCTTCGACTCCAGCCATTCGCGGTCGGGATCGGACCATTTGGTCTGGGGGCAGGCCGTACCGACATATTCGACCTCGGCCCCGCTCTCGATCAGGAGGCGGGCGACCAGAAGCTCCGAGCCCTCATAGCCCGACACGGTGATCCGGCCCTTGATCGGAGACCCGGCCAGAGCGCCGCCGATCGCACCGATCATGGCGTTCTTGATGCCGTCGATCTGGCCTTGGGGCACGTTGCAGGCCTCACCGATGGCCTGGAGCCAGGCGGCGGTGCCGTCGCGACCGACCGGGGCCGAGCCAACAACCTTACGGCCAGCGGCTTCGAACTCGCGCACGGCGGCGGTATAAAAGGGATGGATGGCAGCGACGACCGCGCAGTCGAGCGCGGCATAGAGCTCGCGCCACTCCCGCGTCGGCACGACCGGACCTGCGGCCAGACCCATGGGCTCAAGCATTCGCCCGATGATCATGGGATCGGCGGGGAACATCTCGCCCAGCAGGGTGACGGTCGGCTTGTCAGTGCGCTCGCGCGGTGCGGCGACGGGGCCGGCCTCGGCCTCCTTGCGCGCGTAGTTCAGCATGGCCCCGGCCAGAACATCCTTGGCCTCGGCATGGGTCGGGATGCCGAAGCCGGGCACATCGATGCCGATGATGCGGACGCCCTTGATCTCTTTCGGCAGGAGCTGCAGCGGCACGCCCGAGGCGGTTGGGACGCACAGGTTGGTGACCACGATGGAGTCGTACAGCTCCGGGTCGGCCATCTCGAACACCGCATCGCGGATGTCCTCGAACAGCTTGCCGGTGACGAGGCTCTCGGAGTTGAACGGGACGTAGCCGACCGAGCGGCGCGCGCCGTAGAAATGGCTGGTGAAGGTCAGGCCGTAAACGCAGCAGGCAGAGCCCGAGAGGATCGTCGCGGTGCGCCGCATGCGCAGCCCGACGCGGAGGGATCCGAACGCAGGACACATCGACTGGGGCTGGTCGTGCGGGCCGACCGGATAGTCCTTGGCGTAACGGGCGAGCACTTCGGACTTGCCGGCCCTGGATGCCGCTGCCGTCAGTTCCGCCTTGCCGCCATGACAGCCCGAACCGTCGGCCGGGGTCGGCTCGGCGGCCTGGTCGTTGGCGATGTGGGCTTCGTCCCGCATGGCGATCAGACCGCCTTGTCGTAAATGACTTCGAGCGAAGCCTTGGGCACGAAGGCCACGCCGCGCATGTCGCTCTGGCTGGCCGGGATCAATTTGACGGCCGCGCCCGTGGTCTCCGGATCGAACAGGCCCAGCAGACCGTCCTGGGTCAGGGGCTTGGGATGCTGCGGCAGCGAAAGCGACACCGCCTCGGCCAGACCGGCGAACAGGCTGCCCCATTCGCTGTCGGGCGTGCCGATGATCTGGTAGTTGGCCGACTTCCTGCGGATGTCCTCGTTGGCCGGGATCGAGGCCAGCACCGGGATGCCCACGGCCTCGGCGAACGCAGCCGCCTCGCCCGTGCCGTCGTCCTTGTTGATGATCATGCCGGCCACGCCGACGTTGCCGCCCAGCCGGCGGAAATATTCCACCGCCGAACAGACGTTGTTGGCGACATAGAGCGACTGCAGGTCGTTCGAGCCGACCACGATCACCTTCTGGCACATGTCGCGGGCGATCGGCAGGCCAAAGCCGCCGCAGACCACGTCGCCCAGGAAGTCGAGCAGGACGTAGTCGAAGCCCCAGTCGTGGAAGCCCAGTTTTTCCAGAAGCTCGAAGCCGTGGATGATGCCGCGTCCGCCACAGCCGCGACCGACCTCTGGCCCGCCCAGCTCCATGGCGAACACGCCGTCGCGCTGGAAACAGACATCCTCGATCTTCACTTCCTCGCCGGTCAGCTTCTTGGCCGCCGAGGTCTGGATGATGGTCGGGCAGGACTTGCCGCCAAACAGGAGGGAGGTAGTATCGGACTTGGGATCGCAGCCGATCAGCAGCACCCGCTTGCCCTGCTGGGCCATCATGTAGCTGAGATTCGACAGGGCGAAGGACTTGCCCGAACCGCCCTTGCCGTAGATGGCGATGATCTGGGTTTCCTTGGTGACCTCGCCCGTGTGGACGGGATCCGGCTCGACCTTGGCTTCTTCGCGCAGCGCCTTGTGGGCGATCAGGGTGATGGTCATGCGCAGGCTCTCCAGTCGAGAATCATCTTGAGACAGGCGGAATCGCCGAAAGCGACGGGGTACGCGTCGTTCGCTTCGGTGGCCGCCATACGGTGGGTAATCAGACCGTCGAGGCTCAGCGCACCCGATTCGATCAGGGCGGTGACACCGGCGACGTCTTCCGGTTTGAACTCGGCGGCGATGCGGAACCGCGCCTCCTTCATGAAGGCCATGGGGAAACCGAACGACAGCCGGGCCTCGTAGAAGCCGGCCAGAACGATCTCGCCGCTGCGGCCCAGCCGCGCGACCAGGAAGTCCATCAGGTCCTCGGCACCCGAGGCGTCGTAGATGCTGCGATAGTCGCGGCGGTCGTCGGCATCAGGGTGAATGGCCACGCCGTTGCGGCGAGAGGCATTGGTTTCCCAGACGGTGGGTTTGTCGGACCCCATGGCCTCGGTAATGCGCAGCAGCAGTCGACCGAGCGTGCCGTAGCCGACGATCAGGTCCGGGGCCGTGCCGCCGACGATGGCGTGATAGGCGGTGGCGGCGAGGGACAGCAGGACACCCTGGTCCTCAAGCCCATCTGGCAAGATCACCGTGCGCGACTGCGGCGTGATCAGGGTCCTGGCCGCACCGCCGAACAGGCCGCGCGCGTCGATGAAATGCGACGATCCCGGCACGAACACGCGCTGACCGATCCGGTCGCGCGCGTTTTCTCCGGCATCGACGACCTGGCCGACCGACTCGTAACCCGGCACCAGCGGATAGCCGAGACCAGGGAAATGCGGCATGCGCCCGTCCCAGAGCAGGCGTTCGGTGCCGGTGGAGATCCCACTCCAGTCGACCGCCACGACCACGTCATCGGGACCGGCCGGCTTCAGGTCGAGCCGGCGGAGCGCCAGGCGGCGTGGCTCCTCCAATACGACGGCAAGAGTGTTCATCGGGTCGCCTTCGGGAGGACCAGGCCCCCATAGGCCACCTCCCGACTGTCAGCTTAGATTGACAGTTCGGGTTGTCAAATCCTGATTACACTTTGGACCGTCAAGCGCGGTGGACAGTCGGCACACCAGTCAGGCGCGAGCGACAACCAGACCCGAGATCATCGGCATGTCGGTCGGTACGCGCCGGGCGTGGGCGAAGCCGGCCTCACGGCACATGGCCAGGATCTCGGCCGCAGGTCGGGGTCGCCCCGAGCCCATCGCCAGCAGATACATGCCGAAATAGGCGTCCCCGGCCCGCTCGGCCCCCCGCTCCCCGGCCATGGGCTCGCCGATCAGAAGGGTGCCGCCGGGCGGCAGGGCGTCGCGCACCGCCTTGAGAATCATCAGGGCCGGGCCGTCGTCGTGATCGTGCAGGATACGGATGAGGCTGACCGCATCGGCCCCGCGCGGCAGGGGATCGGCAAAGAAGCTGCCGCCGACCGCGTCCACCCTGATTCCGTCAGCGGCGAAGGTCGCACGCGCCCGCTCCGCCACGGCCGGCAGGTCGAACAGGGCGAGTTCAAGCCGGGGCGCGCGGGCGGCGACGGCGCGCAGGAAGGTCCCCTGCCCGCCGCCCACATCCATCAATCGCCGGTAACGCCCGATGGGCCAGGCGTTCAGGACCTGCGCCGCGACCATGGCCTGGGAATCGGACATCAGTGCGGAATAGGTGGCGGCGGCCTCAGGCTCGGGGGCCTCGCCCCCGGCATAGGGCCAGTAGCCGGCCAGTGCCCCGCCGCCGCCGCCGCGCCGCAGCAGGCCGATGGGATCGGCGAGATCGGCATAGAGCAGGGCGTGATGCGTGATCATCGCGGTCACGCCCGGCGCGCCCAGCAGGGACGCGCCCTCGGAACCGAGAGCGAACCGGCCGTCCGGACAGGGCTCGGCCAGTTTCAGCGCGGCGGCGGCCCGGACGAGGCGCAGGGTCGCGGAGGGCTCGAGGCTCACCGTCCGCGACAGTTGCGCAATGTCGCACGGCCCGGCCGCCAGCCGCTCCAGCAAACCGGAAGTCACGCAGGCATAGGCGATCTGCGAATAGATGAAGCCCGCGGACAGATCGAAAAGCGTCTGGGCCCGGCGGCGGGCCACGGGACGGGTCAGCGGAAATCGCGAAGCCCAGCTCTGGAAGCCTGGATCGCCGATCAGGCGGTTGCGCCAGGCGCGCCAGCGGTCGTGAATGGACTCAGGCATCTGCTCATCAATCCTCCCCCGATCGGGGGAGGGGGACCGCGAAGCGGTGGAGGGGGCCAACCGCGCACGCCGGAGTCTGGTTCGGGCCCCCTCCGTCGCGGTGTGAAGACACGCCGCGCCACCGCCCCCGACGGGGGAGGATTTAATCTTCGTGTCAGTCCAGTTGGACACGTTTCGTGGCGTGTCAACAGGGCGCAGCCAGCGCGCGGCTGCGGTCACCCTTCGTCCGGGCGATGCTCCTCGTCCGCCTGCCGCGCGCGCTCGGCGGCGGCCTCGCGGTCGCGGGCCTGCGAACGGCGCACCGACCAGAGCTCCCAACAGCACCAGGCCAGGGCACCGCCGAAGACGAGTACGATCTCGACAAAGAAGAAGGCGCTGTTGTTCATGCGGCTTCGCCCGCCAACAGGCCATGGGCGCGGGCGATATCGGCGATGACGCCGGCCACCAGATCCGGCCGCTCCTCGTGCGCGAGATGGCCGAGACCAGGCAGGGTGACGATCCGGGCCCCGGGGACGGATGCGCTCACTTCCCGCGCGACCGAGGGCGGGACCGCGAGATCCCCCTCCCCCACCACCAGCGTCAGATCGGCATGGCTCTGCGGCAGGGCCCGGCGCAGGGATCGCAGATCCCAACTGCCCATCATACCCAGCGTCCCCGCGACATGGCCTGGCTTCCTGAGCAGCCGCGCATAGAGGTCGATCCCGGCCTCATCAATCTGCGAGCCCGTGCCCCGGATCATTCGCGCCACCCGGGCCCGGTCGCGTGCGGCGGCGGCGAACATCCGCACCGCCAGCGGATTGACGAACAGCCCCATGGCCAGCCCCTGGAACAGCGGTGCCACCGCCCCGGCAAACGGCTGCAGCGCGCCGTTGATCGCCACCACCGGAGCCGCTCCGAATCGCCCGTCCAGCGACATCTGCAGGGCGATCGCCGCGCCTGCCGAATGACCCACGACCAGCGACGGCGCGGGCACATCCAGCGACGCGAGCAGGGCAGCGGTCCGACGCGCCATGGCGGGGAGCGACAGACCGTTCTCGGGTGGCATCGCCGTGAATCCATGCCCGGGAAGATCAGGGGCCACGACTGTAAAACGCCCGGCCAGCAACGGGGCCAGCTCTCGCCAGCTGTGGGTTGCCGCGCCCGCGCCGTGCAGCAGCAGGATGGTGGGACCGGAGCCCGAAACCTGCACGTGCCAGCGCAGGTCACCGACGGCGACAAACCGGCTGGCCCCGCGGTTGGGCCAGTCCCGGCCCTCGACCGCCCAGTCTGGACGCTCCGACATCAGGTCCCGTCCAGGGCGCGGACGACATCGCGCACCAGCCCCGCCTCGACAAACGGCAGGGCCGCGAACCGCGCCCCCATGGCCTCGGCCAGTTTCGCCGCGTCTCCACGCGGACGCGGCGAGATGTCGATCAGGGCCGCAGACAACCCGGCCGCCCGGATACGACGGCAGGCGTTCAGGGCGTCCTGCTCGGCCCGGGTGCGGAAGGCCGCGCCGTCGAGGGCGATATTGCCGCGACCGTCGGTCATGATGACCAGCAGCGGTGTCCGCCCCTTCGCCCGCTCCGCGACGCCCAGAACCGCTGCCGTCTCGAGCGCCGAAGCCAGAGGCGTGGCTCCGCCGCCCGCCAGCTCGGCCAGTTCGCGCCGCGCCCGGGCCAGCGACCGTGTCGGCGGCAGGAGCAGTTGGGCGCTTTCGCCCCGGAAGGCGATCAGGGCGACCTGGGTGCGACGAACATAGGCCTCGGCCAGCAACAGTTCCACAGCGCCCTTGGTCTCGGCCAGCCGCTGCAGCGCCGCCGAGCCCGAGGCGTCCACCACGAAGATGACCGTCGATTCGGAGCGCTGTTCGTACCGGCGGATGCGGAAGTCGTCGCGGCGGACCCGCAGAGGACCGCGATCCGCGCCGGGGATTGCGCCGCGCAGTTTTTGCCACGGCGCGGCGGTCTTCAGCGTCTCAACCAGATCCAGGCCCGAGGCCCCGTCCGGCTTGCCCGACCGGGTGCCGATCCGACGCCCGCGCTTCGCAGCCGGCAGTTTCGCGCCGGCGGCACCCGCGCGCGACGGAGCGGCGCGCGAGACCGATCCGCCCACGGCCCACATCGCCTCCAGCCCCGCAGGGATGGCGGAGCGGGCGGCTTCCAGCACCAGATCATCCAGCGGACCCTGGCCCTGTTGCTCCTCCTGGTCGCCTTCGGTGTCCGGATCCGGGGCGTCGGCGTCCTCGGCCTGGTCTTCCGGCTGTTCGGGTTCGGACGGCTCACCCTCGGCTTCGGGCTCGGATGGCGGAGCGGGAACCCGGGTCGCGCGCGGCGACAGGACCAGTCGGGCGGCGGTCGCCAGGTCGCCGTCGTCGATCTCGTCGCGGCCTTCCAGCGACGCGAGGGCCGAGGCGACCCGCAGGGCCAGCCGGGGCGCACGCAGGGACCAGACGCCCAAGGCATCGGCCGCCGCGCAGATCGCATGGATCGCAGCTTCATTCGGCGCGGCCACCCGTACCAATTGGTCCTGCGCCTCGGCGATATCGTCGGGCGTGGCGCTGATCGGCTCGGCATCGCGATGGCCAATGGCATCGATATCGAGGTGAAAGGCCAGCCGCTGCAAAACCGCCTCAGGCGGGCGCTCGTCGTCGATCCCCTCGTCCAGCGCGATCAGGACGAAGCGGGTCTGGAGCCGCTGGGCCATGCCGTCGCGTTCGATGCGGACGGTGCCGTCCTCCAGCGCCCCGGCCAGTCGGGCGGCAACCCCGGTGTCCAGCCGTTCCGCCATCGGGGCGATCAGCACGCCCCCGTCGGCCTCGGCCAGCAAGCCCTTCTGCAGGATACGCTGCCCAGAACCCAACGCGGCCGCGAGATCCAGCCCGCCCAGCAGCCTGTCGTCGCCAACGCCCGGCGGCAGGCGTCGCCACGGCGTGCCCGGCGGCAACAACGCCCGCAAGCCCGAGAGCCAGGCGTCGCGCACAGGCCCGGGGCCGGCCCGGATGGTCGCGCCGCCCAGTCCGGGATCGACCGCCAGCAGGGCGGCGGCCAGCATGGCGTCGGCCCAGGCTTCCTGGCCCCCGACGTCCGGTGCCAGGCTCATGCCGCCAGCAGCTCGTCCATCGCGCGTTCGATCCGCGTGGTGGAGGCCTGTTCGTCCAGCGGCCCGCGACGCAGGCGGTGACGCAGGGCCATGGGCGCGATCCGGCGCAAATCCGCCTCTGTCACCTCGTTGCGCCGCTCGAGAGCCGCCAGTGCGCGCGACGCCCGAAGCAGGGTCAGCTCGCCGCGCAGGCCGTCCGCCCCGACCGCCATGCACAGACGCGATCCCGCTTCCAGCACGGGGTCCGGCACGGCGATGTCCGCCAACAGCGCCTGAGCCGCCGCGACCTGTTTCTGAACGGCCGCGTCCCGGGCCTTCCAGGCCTTTGCGAAGCCCGCAGGATCGCGATCGAAGGCGTCGCGGCGCTTCACCACCTCGACCCGGTCGGCCAGGGTGTCGGGCGTGCGGACCTCGACCGACAGGCCGAACCGGTCCAGCAATTGCGGCCGCAGCTCGCCCTCCTCGGGGTTGCCGCTGCCGACCAGTACGAAACGGGCCGGGTGGCGGACGCTGAGGCCCTCGCGTTCGACGACGTTCTCGCCGGACTGGGCCACGTCCAGAAGCAGGTCGACCAGATGGTCCTCCAGCAGGTTGACCTCGTCGATATAGAGGAAGCCCCGGTTGGCGCGGGCCAGCAGGCCCGGCTCGAACGCCTTTTCGCCCAGCGTCAGGGCACGCTCCAGATCCAGCGCGCCGACCACGCGGTCCTCGGTGGCCCCCAAGGGCAGGTCGACCACCGGAGCCGGGGTCGTGCCAGTCCCGGTGTGATGACACACGCCCTCGCAGGCCTCGCTCGGCGCGTCCGGCTCGCAGTTGAAGCGGCAACCGGCGATGACCGGCAAGGTCGGCAACAGGGCAGCCAGACCGCGCACTGCAGTGGTCTTGCCCGAGCCGCGGTCGCCGAACACCATGACGCCGCCCAGCGTCCGGTCCACGGCCGCCAGCAGCAGGGCAAGCTTCATGTCCGACTGACCCACGATGGCCGAAAAAGGAAAAACGACGCGCATCCACTGTCCAATCTGTTGGACACGACGGTTTCATGCATGGCCGCGCCGGTCAACGCGTCGCGGCACTGCGGCGCGGCGACATTTGAACCCGGTGCCGAGTCAGGACTATCGTTGGCTGGGGCGCATGGTCGTCTTTCGGAGCGGGCGCGATGACGACGCGGGCGGAAACGAACAGCAGCTGGCGCTATCATCCGCAGCGCGACGCCCTGCTCGCCGAGGCTCACGCCCGGCCGTTCACCCCGTTGACGGGACCGGCACTGATCACACGGATCGCCACCCTGTCGGGCCAGGACGGCGAGGACACGGATCGCCGTCATATGGCGGCGCTGTGCCGCAGGGTGGGGCAGCCCGAACCCGGGCCGGGGTCGCGCTGGTGCACGCTGGACGCCGGTGCATGGCGGGTCCGGTGGGAGCGGCATACCGAGTTGTCGACCTGGACCTTCTTTCGCACGCCGACCGGTTCGACGCCCTTCGCCGAGAACGCGCTCGATCTGGCACCGGAGGACTGGCTCGCGGCCTTCCCCGGGGAGGTTCTGGTGGCGACGCGGCTGGAGGTCTGGTCCGAGGTGGATGAAAAATCGGCCGCCGCACTGTTCGGCCTGGAGGTGGTCGGATCGAGACTGGCCGACGGGGCCGCCATCGCCCTGACGGATTTCCGCCCGGACGCCCAGGGCATGACCCGCTACCTGATGCTGGCCCAGGCCGGCGACGCGGCGCTGACGGGACGGCTGGTCCAGTCCCTGCTGGAAATCGAGACCTATCGCCTGATGGCTTTGCTGGGCTTCCCGGTGGCTGGCGAGACAGGCAAGGCCCTGAGCGGAATCGAGGCGACGGCGGCAGACCTGGCGCACCAGTTGGCCGAAGACGCAGACCCGGAGGCCGACAGGCTGCTGCTGGACCGGCTGTCCGCCCTCGCAGGCGAAACCGAAGCCCTGATCGGGCGCACCAGCTTCCGGTTCGACGCAGCGGCCGCTTACCATGGTATCGTCCGTGAACGGATCGAGATGCTGCGCGAACAGCATATCGACGGCCTGCTGACCCTGGGCGAGTTCATGCAACGCCGCCTCGACCCGGCCATGCGCACCTGCGACGCGGTGGCGGAGCGCCAGCGCGCCACCATCGGACGCGTCGCCCGCATGGCGCAAATGCTCAACACCCGGGTCGAGGTGGCGGCCGAGGCCACCAGCGCCGCGCTTCTGGCGTCCATGGACAGGCGTGCAGGGGCCTCGCTGAAATTGCAGCAGACCGTGGAGGGCCTGTCGACGGTCGCCATCGCCTATTACGCCGTCGGCCTGCTCGGCTTTCCGCTGAAGGCGCTCGAAAAAGCGATCCACCGATTCGACGCCACGATCGCGGCAGGGATCATGGCACCCATAGTCGTCGTGCTGGTGTGGTGGTGGTTGCGATCGTTTCGCAAGAAACTGGTCGGACCTCACTAGATCCTGCAGATGCGTCGCCTTGACCCACGCAGCCGGGAACGTGATCTGTCCATGCAGGTTGACAGTAATCGGGCCGGGACTAATGTCAGGCCAGCAGACATTCTGGGAGGCTTCTCGTATGCGTAAATTCGGTATCGTCGGCGTGGTAGCCGCTTCCGCCCTGCTGGGCCTTTCGGCCTGCGGTGGCGGCGGTGAGGACAAGGCCGAGGCTCCGGCCGCCGAAGTGCCCGCGCCGGCCCCCGCCGCTGAACCGGTTGCCCCGGCCGCTCCGGTCGTTGCCGAACCGGCCGTCGTCGCTCCCGCCGCATCCGCAGCCGGCGAAGGCACCATCCAGGTCGCCGGCCTGACCGGCGACTCCGTCGCCGGAGCCCGTGTCTTCGCCCAGTGCCGCACCTGCCACGTCGTCGAGGAGGGCGTGAACCGCGTCGGTCCCTCCCTGCATGGGATCATCGACCGTACGGCGGGCCAGGTGGCGGGCTACAGCTACTCGACCGCCAACCTGAACAGCGGCGCGGTGTGGGACAATGCAACCCTGTTTACCTATCTGGAAAACCCGCGCGGCTTCATGCCCGGCACCAAGATGGCCTTCGTCGGCCTGCGCAACCCGCAGCAGCGCGCCGACGTCATCGCCTATCTGAACGCCCACGACAACGACTGATCTCCGGCTTCAGCCCGGAACCAGAAGGCCTCGGTGTTTCCACCGGGGCCTTTTTCTTGGCCGGATCATCGCACCAGTCTGCGGCGCAGATCCAGCAGATGGAGCGGAAACGAGACCGCCAGGGCCAGGGCGATCCACCACCATTCTGCACCGACGAGCGCAGCTCGGGCTGCAAGAAGTATGCAGACGCCCGGACCGAAGACGAGCAGCAAGGGGTAGGGCGTCATTCGCCGCGTCGCCAGAAGCCAGCCAGCTTCCAGCGCCATGATGACCAGGATCAGGTCGACTGCATGACCACTGGCGAAAAAACCGCTCATGGGATGCGGCAGGGACGGCTCACGCGGGCCGCAGACCCAGCAGGTGACCCATGTCCTTGAAGAAGATACGGGCGTGGGCGGCCGGTTTCGCCTTCACCAGTTCCTTGTTCATATAGGCCTGCCAGGTCAGTTCCTGCACATCGGGATCGTCACAGATGCTGACGAACCGTTCGCGCCGCTTGTCCGAGCGGTACCAGAAATGCTGCATGACCCCCAGCACCAGAAACACCTTGCCGTGGGCCTTCATGAACCGCTTCCTGGCCTGGGTCAGGGCCTTGGCCTGACCGGTCGCCAGCGTCGCCTCGACCGCCTCGGCCGCCAGCTTTCCGCCCTCCATGGCATAGTAGATGCCCTCGCCCGAGGCGGGTGCCACAACGCCGGCGGCATCACCGGCCAGCACCACATCCTTGCCGTTGTCCCAGCGCTTCATCGGCTTGAGCGGAATCGGTGCCCCCTCGGTGCGGACGGTCTCGCAGTCGGCCAGGCCGCTCTTCTCGCGCAGGGCGGTCACGGCGGTGCGGAGCGAGAACCCCTTCTGCATCGAACCGACGCCGATGCTGGCGGTGTCGCCGTGCGGGAAGATCCAGGCGTAGAAGTCGGGCGACAGCTGGCCCTGGTACCAGACATCGCAACGCTGGGCCTCGAAGTCAGCAGTACCGGCCGCCGGGGCTTTGATGATCTCGTGATAGGCGAAGACGTAGCGCTGCTTGTCCGCCCCCTTGACCGCCTGGGCGGCCACATTGGAGCGGGCCCCGTCCGCGCCGATGATGGTCCGCGCCCGTACCGAGATCGGCGCGGCGTCCTTGGCCATGCCCTCCGGCCGATAGACGACGACGGCCGATCCGTCCGCCTCCCGCTCGATCCGCTCGAAGGTTCCGGTCCGGCGCTGGGCACCGGCCTCCTCGGCGCGGACACGCAACCATTCGTCGAAGCTCTCGCGATTGACCATGCCGACATAGCCGCCCTCGATCGGCATGCGAACGCGCCGGTCGGACGGCGCGATCATGCGGGCCTCGCTGGCCTTGGCGCAGATCAGGCTGTCGGGAATGTCGAAGTCGCGGATCAGCCGCGGTGGAATGGCACCGCCGCACGGCTTGATGCGTCCCTGACGGTCCAGCAAGAGGACCGTGCGGCCCTGCTGGGCCAGATAGCGCGCGGCGGTCGAGCCGGAGGGCCCTCCGCCAACGACAACGCAGTCGAAAGTCTCGGCGATGATGCCGGGTTCAGGCCTGGACATGCTCGGTTCCTCGGACGGGGGTGAAGGGCGAAGTCGTGCGCACCACGGGACCGCCGATGCGGGTTGCGATCAGGGCGGCGGCGACGAACAGCGCCGCCTCAAGGGCGAATACGGTCAGAAAGGCGGTGGCGTCCTCGACAAAGAGGCGCCGCCCGATGTCGACGCCCACGGCACCGAACAGGCCGCCGAGCGCAAAGGCGATGGCCTGGGCCGCGCCCCAGACTCCCATGCGGATACCCTCGCGTCCGCCTGATTCCTCACCGTCCGGACCAGCACCCGCCAGCGCCATCATGGAGCCGATGGCCGCCACGGCGAACACGCCGTTGAAGAAACCGAGGCCGAACACGGTCGGAATGATCGGCCAGCCCGGTCCGACGCCGGCGGCAACGGCCAGCAGCGCCAGCGCAACCGCCGATCCGAGGCAGCCCAGGATCGTCCAGCCGCGCATCCAACCGGCCCCGCGGGCGCCGATCATGCCGCCCGCAGCCCCCACCAGGATCATGCCGACCAAGACGCCACCGTGCTGCACGCCGGACATCTGGGTCGACTGGCCCGGCGTCATGCCGAACACAAGCCCGGCAAAGGGCTCAAGGATCAGGTCCTGGGCGCTGTAGGCGACCATGGAGACGAAGACGAAGACGCCGAACATGCGGGCTCTCGGATCCGCGAGAGTCTCTTTCAACACCGCTTCAAACGCGGGCTTCGGCACGGCGGACGGGGCGGTGGCTGGCGCGGCCTCGCCCTCGACACCCCAGACGGCGAGCAGCGTGACAACAAAGGCGACGAGGGCGATACCGCTGGCGATCAGGGCCAACCGCCGCATCGAGAACGGGTCCAGCAGGGCTCCGGCGACGCCCGCCGTGATGACGATCCCGATGACCATCATGATCCAGGTAATCGCCGCCGCCGCCGGCCGCCGCGTCGGCGTCACCCGGGTAGCCAGCAGGGCCAGCAGCGACGTGCCCGACGCCCCGACGCCCGCCCCGATCATCGTGAAGGCGACAAGGGCGAGGACGATGCCGAACACGGGCGACGTCGCCATCAGCGCAGTCGCATTGACGGCCAGAAGCGCACCCAGGGCCAGCACACCCATGCCGCCGATGATCCATGGTGTGCGCCTGCGCCCCATGTCCGATCCGTAACCCCAGCGTGGTCGGGACAACTGCACGGCATAGTGCCAGGCCACCAAGGCGGCAGGGAGGGCCACCGGCAGGGCCAGTTCCACCGCCATGACGCGGTTCAGGGTCGAGGTCGTCAGCACGACGATCGCGCCCAGCGCGCTCTGCACCAGTCCCAGCCGGAAGATACCCAGCCAACCGAGGGCTGCGGGGGTCATGCGCCGGCTCCGGTCAGTCCGCGCACGGCGAAGGCCGAGACCAGCATGCCGATGACATAGAGGGTAGTGCCCGTCGCATTGTACCAGGGCGTCAACTTTTTCGGATCGCCCAGCAGCCGGGCCATCAGTACCAACTGAACCGCCAGCAGGGCGACAATCGCAAGGCCGTGCCACGGCCGCTCCCAGCCGGCGAACAGAAGGGTCGCGACGATCACTTGCGGGGCCGCCATGACGGCGCAGGCGATGCGGGCGGCGGAATCGACACCAAGTTCGGCCGGAAGGGACTTCAGCCCTAGCAGCCGGTCGCCTTCGACCGCCTTGAAGTCGTTCAGAACCATGATTCCATAGGCACCGAAGCTGTAGAGCGCGGCCAGCAGCAGGACGGGGCCGTGCGGCAGGGCCCCCGCCATGACCGCCGCGCCGGTGAACCAGGTCAGGCCCTCATAGGATACGGCGACGGCAGCCGGGCCGGCGACGCCGTCCCTTTTCAGGCGCAGCGGCGGCGCGCTGTAGGCCCAGGCCAGCGCCAGCCCCAGAAGGGTCGCACCGAGGACCCAGGGGCCCGTGAGCGCCGCCACGAGCACCGAAAGGCCGGTCCAGACGACGGCGATGTAGAGGCCCCATCGTCCCGGAATCCGGCCCGAGGGGATCGGCCGGTTCGGCTCGTTGATGGCGTCGACATGGCGGTCGAACCAGTCGTTGACTGCCTGGCTGGTAGCGCAGACGAGCGGCCCGGTCAGGGCGATACCCGCGATCAGGAACAGCCAGCGGCCCTCGAACGGCATGCCCGAGGAGACGACACCGCACATGAAGGCCCACATGGGCGGAAACCATGTGACCGGTTTGAACAGCTCCAGCACGGCGGCCGGAGACGGGGCTGAAAGCGCCGGGGCGTCGAGCGTCCTGTCCATCGCTCAACCTAGATTTGGACACTCCGGACTGTCAACGCGGATTGACACTTTTTGACTGGCCGCGACGACCTGCCCCGGAACTAGTCGTCCAGGTCGCCGAGCCCGTATCGCCGCAGCTTGGAATACAGGCTCTGGCGGCTGAGCCCCAGGACATCCGCAGCCGAGGCGCGGTTGTCTGACGTGAGGGTCAGCGCCGCCTCGATGCACAGTTTTTCGATCAGGTCGGTCGATTCGCGCACGATGTCCTTCATCGGCACCCGGCCGATCAGATGGGTCAGCTGCTCAACCGACTGCGAGACGGAGCCGCCGAGTATCGGGGACGAAGCCGGAGGGGCCACCCGGCGCGCGACATTGCGGATGCTGAACCCGTAGGTCGGGCGCGTATCGTCCGGCACCACCACCGCCGTCACCTCGACATCGTCCTGATCCCCGAAACGGGGGCGGATGACGGTCGCGAAGTTTCGCAGCGCCCCGTGTTCCCTGAGCTGGGACAGCATGATCTTCACATCGACGTGCGGCCGGCCGAGGAACTGGTCCAGCGGCAGGTTCATCGCCTCCTCCCGGCTGGCCAGGTGGGTCAGTTCGAGGAAGGCCGGGTTGGCCGTCAGAATCCTCAAGTCGGTATCGGTCACCACGAAGGCGTCGGAAATCCGCGCGAGAACGGCAGTGAGGGCGGCGTTCGGGTCGTCGACGCTGGTCATCGTTTCCGGCGTCAGGCGCACCAGAAGCGAAGATGACCGGTCATGACGGAACATTGACGCCGACAAGGTGGCCGGGCTGCCACCGGCCAGGCGCACGGCCACCGCGTTCGACGCAGAACTGGCCGTCGCCGACCCCAGCAGGGCGGCCGCATCGGCCTGGCTGGCGGGAGCGAGCAACGACGCGAACGGCTGGCCCACCAGCTGGGCCTCCTCCCGGCCCGTGATCCGGCTGACCGCCGGATTGGCCTCGTAAATCCGGCGGGTGGTTGAGTCGAGAATGAGGACCGCCTCGGAGAGGCTCTGGAACAGCAGGCGGTAGCGAGACTCGGCCTGGCGCAGACGCAGATAGTCGCGCTCCACCGACTGCTGCACCTGGATCAGTCGCTGTTGCAGGATGGCGGAGGCCTGGAGGTCTCGGCCCAGAACGATGACCCGGCCGTCTTCACCGGCGCTCAGCGCAAAGTAGCGGACCGCCACCTCGCCGTCGTCGCCGGGATGGTTGACCTCCCGCCAGCGCGAGGATTTGCCCGCAACCGCGTCCGCAAGCATCTCGGAAATCTTGTGCCGGCTCTCGCTGGTGACCGTGTCGATCCAGGGTTGGTCCAGCCAGTCGCCAATGCCGTTAGAGGCCAGATCGGAACTGGAAACGGAGCGGTCGCGGATGATTCCGTCGCGATCAAGAACCAGGGCGATGTCGCTGGCGGCCGAAACAATCTCCGCTGCCAGGAGGGAGTCAATCGGACCCAGGGCCCCCTGCGGACGCCGGAACGGTATGGTAACCGACAGGGAGGAATGGGTGGTCATCAGTTCGCATTATCGGTCCAGCAGCGCTTCATCAAGCGACGGCTGAAGTCTCTGAAAACAGGCGGGCCGCCGTCCGGACAGCCTCGCGGGCATCAGCGGCGGTTTCGTCGGCCCCGACCTGGGCGACCCGACCGGGGTCGTCGCTGAACACCCGCCCCCCGACCATGACCCGAACATCCGGGTTTTGCGACGAACCCCGCAGGCGACGGATCAGGGGGGGAAGCGGCTTGAGCCATTTCTCGTTGGCCATGGAGAAACCGATCAGATCGAACCGCTCCGTCTTGACCATATGCACCAGATCCTCGGACGTCGCATCGGGCATGCAGATCGTGCGCCAGCCTGACTGGCGAAAGAATTCGACGACCATGATAAGACCGAAGGAATGCTGGTCGCCGGGGGTCAGCGCGAACAGGGCCGTCCGGCCGTCGCCGCCGCCGTTTTCGACATGAACACGGTCCGCGAACTCATAGACGATCTGCTGCAGCCGGCAGAGGCCCACCGTCACATCGGCGAAGGTACACAGATCATCTTCCCACATATCGCCCAGCAGCTTGGCGGAGGGTGAAAGCAGGTCGAAATAGATGGTCTCCACCGCGACGCCACGCCGCATCAGGAGCTCGATATGCTCCATCAGCGAACCGAGGTCCTCGACCATGGACTGGCGGGCGAATCGCTCAAGCTCGGCGGGGTCGATCACGCCCGTGCTCATGGGAATGACCTCGCTGCGGCCTGCGCCCTTATGGGCCGCCAGCAACCGGGGAATGATTTCCGCCTCGATCAGCTGGGCGAGAGCGATCGGCGACGGCTCTTCGATCAGCGGTCTGTCCGACCGTTTGAAGCGTAGCAGCTTGTCTGGCGCGTCCGTCGCAGGGACGCCGTGCTGTGATGTGCCCTCGGCACGATGAACGTAGGCCATCGACCCTCCTCCCCGGAGCGTGATCTCTGACGTCCGGTGTGATCCCCATCCACCCGACGATGCGTTTCCTCAAATCACCACCCGGCTGGGAGAGCCGGAACGGTTCATCTTACTTCGGGCCTAACCCCGGGCTGACCCGGTTGTGACGGTTTCCGAAGGGCTCCCTACGCACGTGAACAAATCCTCTCACATGCGACATTGGGTCCATCGTTAAGCCTGCGAGTCAAGCGCCCGTTCGGGACCCGAGTGTCAATCTGGATTTACGTCCAATCTATTTGACACACGCCTCGTAGCGGACCTAGATTTCGATATCGCCTCTATCGGGGGGCGACCCGGAGTCGGTCGATGGCATCGAGCGCAATCCACCAGTCAGACAACCACAACGCGCCGCACGGCGCGGCCGGGCGAGGCGTAAAAGCCATGCTGGACCGGCATTTCGGAGCCATGATCGATGCCGTCGCGCCCTGTCCCTGGACGGCGCATACCGGTGATCACAGCGTGGTCGCGAAGACGGCCGAGCGTCTCCCGGCTGCCCCCCTCTACACGCCCGAGGAACGCGTCCGGCGCGACGCAACCGTCTGGACCCTGGTCCAGGGCCTCCTGGCCCCGGTGCAGTTTCTGGCGTTCGGAATCAGCCTGTTTCTGGTCCTGCGCTACCTCTCGACCGGCGAAGGGGCATGGATCGCGACCCTGTCGGTGCTGATCAAGACGGCGCTCCTCTACACAATCATGGTCACGGGCGCGATCTGGGAAAAGGTCGTGTTCGGCCGCTATCTTTTCGCCCCGGCCTTCTACTGGGAAGACGTCTTCTCGATGCTCGTTCTGGCGCTGCATACGGCCTATCTGGCCATGGTGCTGCTGAACCTGGGCACGCCGCGCGAGCAGTTGATCCTCGCCCTTGCCGCCTATGCGACCTATGTGATCAACGCTGGCCAGTTCATCTGGAAACTGCGCATGGCGCGCCTGGAAGCGCCGGCCAAAGACACGATGGCAGCCGCATGAGCGAGGCGTTTGTCCTCGACAGGCCTGCGGCCGTCGGCGGCTGCGCCGATGTGCCGGTTCTGCGCGAACGGGGACAACGTGAGGTTTTCTGTGGATTAACCGGAATTGTCTGGCTGCATCGCAAGATGCAGGACGCCTTCTTCCTGGTCGTCGGCTCGCGCACCTGCGCCCATCTGATCCAGTCGGCCGCCGGCGTGATGATCTTCGCCGAGCCGCGATTCGCCACCGCCATCATGGAGGAGAAGGATCTCGCCGGCCTGACCGACACCAATGACGAGCTCGACCGGGTGGTCGACCGCCTGCTGGCGCGCCGCCCCGACATCAAGTTGCTGTTTCTCGTCGGCTCCTGCCCGTCAGAGGTCATCAAACTGGACCTCAGCCGCGCCGCTGGACGCCTGTCGGAAAAGCACAGCCCTGATGTCCGGGTGCTGAACTATTCCGGCAGCGGCATCGAGACGACCTTCACCCAGGGTGAGGATGCCTGCCTCGCGTCGCTGGTTCCGCAAATGGCCACGGCCCCGGCGGATGCCGAGACGAGCCTGCTGATCGTCGGTGCCCTGCCCGATGTGGTCGAGGACCAGTTCCGTCGCCTGTTCGCCGCCATGGGCATCGAGCGCGTCGAGGCCCTGCCCGCCAGACGGATCGCCGACCTGCCGGCCGTCGGCCCAAACACCCGTTTCCTGCTGGCCCAGCCCTTCCTCGGCGACACCGCCCGGGCGCTGGAGGATCGCGGTGCGGTGCGTCTGGACGCCCTGTTCCCGTTCGGGGCCGAGGGCACGACCGACTGGCTTCACGCAGCCGCCCAGGCGTTCGGCGTCGACGAACTGAAGTTCCGCGCGGTCGTCGCCCCGGGCCGTGAACGCGCCGCCCGCGCCCTCGAGAAGGTCCGGCCCGCGCTGGAAGGCAAGTCGATCTTCTTCTTCCCGGACTCGCAGCTGGAAGTGCCGCTGGCCCGGTTCCTGTCGCGCGAGCTGGGCATGGTCCCGCTGGAAGTCGGCACCCCCTATCTGCACCGGCCCCACCTGTCGAAGGAACTGCCGCTACTGCCGTCGAACACCCGCCTGAGCGAAGGCCAGGATGTGGATCGTCAGCTGGACCGCTGCCGCGACGCCCGGCCCGACCTTTCGGTGTGCGGACTGGGCCTGGCCAATCCGCTGGAGATGGAAGGCCTGACGACCAAATGGTCGATCGAACTGGTGTTCTCGCCGGTGCACGGCTTCGACCAGGCGGCCGATCTGGCCGAGCTGTTCGCCCGCCCTCTGAACCGTCGTGACCGCCTGTCGGACGCCATCGTCCCGGCCCGGCCGACAGGGCGGGAGGCGGTCGCATGCAACTGACCGTCTGGACCTATGAAGGACCGCCGCACGTCGGTGCCATGCGGATCGCCACAGCGATGTCAGGTTTGCATTACGTCCTGCATGCGCCCCAGGGTGACACCTACGCCGACCTGCTGTTCACGATGATCGAGCGCCGCGGCACGCGCCCGCCGGTCACCTACACGACCTTCCAGGCTCGCGACCTGGGCACCGACACGGCCGAGCTGTTCAAGACCGCCGTCATCGACGCCCATGCACGCTTCCAGCCCCAGGCCATGATCGTCGGTGCCTCCTGCACCGCCGAACTGATCCAGGACGATCCCGCCGGCATGGCCCTGGCCATCGGCCTTCCGATCCCGGTCATTCCGCTGGAACTGCCCAGCTACCAGAAGAAGGAAAACTGGGGCGCGGCCGAGACCTTCCGCCAGCTGGTCCGGCACCTGACCCAGGTCGTCGAGCGCGCGCCCATGGCCGGCCGTCGCCCGTCCTGCAACATTCTGGGGCCCACGGCACTGGGCTTTCGCCACCGCGACGACGTGGTCGAGATCACCCGGCTGCTGCAGCGGATCGGCGTCGACATCAATGTGACCGCCCCGCTGGGCGCGACGCCGGCCGACATCGCCCGCCTGGGTGCTGCAGACTTCAACGTGGTGCTCTACCCCGAGATCGCCGGCGAGGCCGCGCTCCAGCTGCACAAGATGTGCGGCCAGCCGTCGGTCAAGACCGTGCCGCTGGGCTATGGAGCGACGATCGACTTCATCAACGAGGTCTGCGCCCTGACCGGCCTCGACCCCTCCCCGGTTCTCGACGGCGTCCCGTCGCGGATGCCCTGGTGGTCGCGCTCGGTCGATTCGACCTATCTGACCGGCAAGCGCGTCTTCGTCTTCGGCGACGCCACCCACGTGATCGCCGCCGCCCGCGTGGCCTCCGAGGAGCTGGGCTTCGAGGTGGTCGGCATGGGCTGCTACAATCGCGAGTTCGCCCGCGAGGTCCGGGCCGCTGCCGCTGATCTCGGCCTGACCGCCCTGATCTCGGACGACTATCTGGAGGTCGAGGACGCCATCGCCGCGCTGCAGCCCGAACTGGTGCTGGGCTCGCAGATGGAGCGCCACATTGCCAAGCGGCTGCGCATCCCCTGCGCCGTCATCTCGGCCCCCTTCCACGTCCAGGACCACCCGGCCCGCTACTCGCCCCAGATGGGGTTCGAGGGGGCCAACGTCCTGTTCGACACCTGGGTCCACCCTCTGGTGATGGGCCTGGAAGAGCATCTGCTGCACATGTTCCGCGACGACTTCGAGTTTTCCGACGAAGCCGGTGCCTCGCACCTGGGGGGACATTCCGCACCCCAGCCACTCGCCCCTGCGCCGTTGGCCGCAGAGGCCCCGTCCCTCGCATCGACAGAGATCGGGACCGCCGCGTCCGAGATCGTCTGGGCCCACGATGCCGAGGCCGAACTGAGGAAGATCCCCTTTTTCGTGCGCGGCAAGGCCCGTCGCAACACGGAACGCTTCGCCGTCGAGCATGGTCTCGCGACGATCGGTGTCGAGACGTTGTACGATGCGAAATCACATTACAGCCGCTGATAACACGCACCCAGGTGAGGCGACGCCGGAGGTCCGGGTGGTCATCGTCACCCTGGACAATCACCTGGCCGGTGCGGTGGCCCAGGCCGAGACGGAACTGCGCCGGACCACCCCGAACCTGACCGTTGCGCTGCACGCCGCCTCGGAGTGGGGCAGCGATCCCGTCGCGCTGGGTGCCTGCATCGCCGACATCGCCACGGGCGACATCGTCATCGCCTCCATGCTGTTCGTCGACGACCACATCCAGATGGTCCTGCCGGCGCTGAAGGCCCGGAACGAAGCCTGCGACGCCATGGTCTGCATGATGTCGGCGGCCGAGGTCGTGAAGCTGACCAAGATGGGTCCTTACCGCATGGACGGTTCGACCAAGGGTCCGCTGGCCATGCTCAAGAAGCTGCGCGGCAATACCAAGGCGACCGGCGGCGTCCCAGGCGAGAAGCAGATGGCCATGCTGCGCCGGCTGCCCAAGATCCTGGCCTTCGTCCCGGGCACGGCCCAGGACGTCCGTGCCTATTTCCTGACCCTGCAATACTGGTTCGCCGGCTCGACCGAGAACATGGTCTCCATGGTTCGCTATCTGGTGGACCGCTACGCCGACGGCGAGCGCCGGTCTCTGCGCGGCAACATGAAGGCTGCAGCCCCGGTCGAATACCCCGAGGTCGGCGTCTATCACCCCCGCATGGACGGGCGGATGGCCGAGACGGTCACGGCCCTGCCGGCCCATGACGGCCGCAACGGCACGGTCGGGCTGGTGATCCTGCGGTCCTATGTGCTCGCCGGCGACGCTGCCCACTATGACGGTGTGATCGACGCCTTCGAAGTGCGCGGGGTCCGGGTCATTCCCGCCTTTGCCAACGGACTGGACGCCCGGCCGGCGATGGGTGCCCTGTTCATGAAGGACGGCCGCCCGACGGTGGACGCCATGGTCAACCTGACCGGCTTCTCGCTGGTCGGCGGGCCCGCCTACAACGACTCGGCCTCGGCCGCCGAGGTGCTCGCCAAGTTCGACGTCCCCTACGTTTCGGCCCATCCGCTGGAGTTCCAGTCGTTCCAGCAGTGGAGCACGGGCGACCAGGGTCTGCTGCCACTGGAGGCCACAATGATGGTCTCCATTCCGGAACTGGACGGCGGTATCGCGCCGGTGATGTTCGGTGGCCGGACGGACGGCTCGGGCGAGCCCTGTACCGGCTGCACGCGCCGCTGCACCTTCCCGGGCCAGGACGCAAAGTCGATGGTCGCCTGCCCCGAGCGTGCCGAGAGCCTGGCCCGGCGGGTCGATAAGATGATCGCCCTGCGCCGTTCGGCCCGCGCCGACCGCAAGATCGCCGCCGTGCTGTTCAACTTCCCGCCCAACGCCGGCGCCGCCGGTACGGCCGCACAGATGTCGGTCTGGGCCAGCCTGCACAAGACGCTGATCCGCCTGGCCGCCGAGGGCTATACGGTCGAGGTTCCCGAGAGCGTCGACGCGCTGCGCGAAAAGCTGCTGGAGGGCAACGCAAGCCGCTACGGCACGGACGGCAACGTCCATGTCCGCATCCCCGCCAATGAGCATGTCTTGCGCGAGCGCTGGCTGGCGGACATCGAGGCGGTGTGGGGCCCTTCGCCCGGCAAGTCGCTGGCCAATGGCTCCTCGATTTTCGTGCTGGGGGCCGAGTTCGGCAATGTCTTCGTCGGCCTGCAGCCCCCCTTCGGCATCGAGGGCGATCCGATGCGGCTGATGTTCGAGGGCACCTTCGCCCCGACCCACGCCTTCAGCGCCTTCTACCGCTGGATCCGCGAGGACTTCGGAGCCCATGCCGTGCTGCATTTCGGGACCCACGGCGCGCTGGAATTCATGCCCGGCAAACAGACCGGCCTTTCGGAGGCCTGCTGGCCCGACCGTCTGATCGGCGACGTGCCGAATCTGTATCTCTATGCCGCCAACAACCCGTCGGAAGGTATGATCGCCAAGCGGCGCTCCAACGCGACCCTGATCAGCTACATCACCCCGCCGATCAACGACGCTGGACTTTACAAGGGTCTCCTGGACCTGAAGGCGCTGGTCGAGCGCTGGCGCGGGACCGAGATCGAGGCCTCGGCCGAGCGGGCCCAGCTGGCCCCCATGATCTTCAAGGCGGCAGAGACCCTTCATATCGATCTGGTCGACGGGACCGAGGACGCCCGCGTCAGTGCCCTGATCCTGACGCTTCAGGAGCTGGAGCAGACCCTGATCCCCAACGGCCTGCACGTGCTGGGCGAGGTCTTCACGCGCGACGAACGCATCGACCTGCTGCTGGCCGTCGCCGAAGCGCGCGAGGGACCCAAGCCCGGCCGCGAGGCCGTTCAGGCCCTGGTCGACGGTGCCGACGCCCGCACCGCCCTGGGCATCAGCGGCGTGGCATCTGACACCGCCGGCATCGAACTGTTCCGCCATCTGCACGCGACCAACGTCTCGCTTTCCACCAACCCCGAGATGGAGGCTCTGGTCGCGGCGCTGGACGGCGGCTACGTCATGCCGTCGCCGGGCGGGGACCTGCTGCGGACGCCCGAGATGCTGCCGACGGGCCGCAACATCCACGGCTTCGATCCCTTCCGTATCCCGTCCGCCTATGCCGTCGCCGACGGCATGCGCCAGGCTGACCGGCTGCTGGCCAAGCACCATGAAGAAACAGGCAACCTGCCGGAATCCATGGCCATCGTGCTGTGGGGCACCGACAATCTGAAGTCCGAAGGCGGACCGATCGCCCAGGCCATGGCCCTGATGGGGGCCCGCCCGCGCTTCGACGGCTACGGCCGCCTGTGCGGGGCCGAACTGGTGCCGCTGGAGGAACTGGGCCGTCCACGCATTGATGTGGTCGCCACCGTCTCCGGCATCTTCCGCGACCTGCTGCCGCTGCAGACCAAGATGCTGGCCGACGCCGCATGGCTGGCTGCCACCGCCGATGAGTCGATTGAGCAGAACTTCGTGCGCAAGCGGGCCCTCGAGCACCAGGCCAAGCTGGGCTGCGACATGGAGACAGCGTCGCTGCGCGTCTTCTCCAACGCCGAGGGGGCCTACGGCGCCTCGGTCAACTCCCTGATCGATTCGGGGGCATGGACCGATGAGAGCGAACTGGCCGATGCCTTCGAGGCCCGCAAGGGCTTCGCCTATGGCCGCTCCGGCAAGCCGGTGCAGCAGATGAAGCTGCTGAACAGCGTCATGGCCGGGATCGACCTCGCCTATCAGAACCTCGACTCGGTCGATCTGGGCGTCACCACCATCGACCACTACGTCGATACCCTCGGCGGCGTGGCCAAGTCGGTCGAGCGCGCCAGAGGCAAGGCCGCCCCGGTCTACATCGGCGACCAGACGCAGGGCGAGGGCAAGGTCCGCACCCTGGCCGAACAGGTCACCCTGGAAAGCCGCACTCGCGTCCTGAACCCGCGCTGGTTCGAAGGTCAGCTGAAGCACGGAGCGGAAGGCGTCCGCGCCATCGAGGCCCAGGTAACCAATACGCTCGGCTGGTCCGCGACGACCGGCGACGTCCAGCCCTGGGTCTACAAGGAGATCAGCGAGACCTTCGTGCTGGATGCCGAGATGCGGGACCGCATGGCCAAGCTGAACCCGAAGGCGTCGGCCCGGATGGCCAACCGCCTGCTGGAAGCGTCGGACCGCAACTACTGGGCCCCCGACGCCGCGACCCTGCAGGCCCTGCGCGACGCAGCCGACGAACTTGAAGACCGCCTCGAAGGGCTCACGCCCGCTGCGGCGGCGTGAGGACCAGGGACCGCTTATGACCATCACCCTCGAAATGCCCCAGACCCTGAAGCGTCGTCCCCCGGACGGTGCCGGATCGGTCCAGGTCGAGATGGACCCGACGCTGAACATCGGTACGGCCAAGGTCTTTGCCGTCTATGGCAAGGGCGGCATCGGCAAGTCGACGACGTCGTCCAACCTGTCGGCAGCCTTCTCGCTGATGGGCAAGCGGGTGCTGCAGATCGGCTGCGATCCCAAGCACGACAGCACCTTCACGCTGACCAAGCGATTGGTCCCGACCGTCATCGACGTGCTGGAGACCGTGGATTTCCACTCCGAGGAACTGCGCCCCGAGGACTATGTCTATGAGGGCTTCAACGGCGTGCGCTGCGTCGAGGCGGGCGGACCGCCGGCCGGCACAGGCTGCGGCGGCTATGTCGTGGGCCAGACCGTCAAGCTTCTGAAGGAACACCACCTGCTGGAAGACACCGACGTGGTGATCTTCGACGTGCTGGGTGACGTGGTCTGCGGCGGTTTCGCCGCCCCCCTGCAGCATGCCGAACGGGCGCTGGTGGTCACCGCCAACGACTTCGACAGCATCTTCGCGATGAACCGTATCGTCGCGGCCATCAAGGCCAAGTCCAAGAACTACAGCGTCCGTCTGGGCGGGGTGATCGCCAACCGCTCCACCAACACCGACGAGATCGATCGTTTCAACGCGGCCATCGGCCTGGAGCGCATCGCCCACTTCCCCGACCTGGACGAAATCCGTCGCAGCCGGCTGAAGAAGTCGGTCGTGTTCGAGATGGAGGGCTCTCCGGAGCTGGAGGCCGCCAAGGCCGAATACATGAGCCTGGCCGCCAAGCTGTGGATCGGCACGACGCCGATCGACGCCATGCCGATGAAGGATCGCGAGATCTTCGACTTCCTGGGATTCGACTCATGACCACGACCTTCGACACTCCCAAGCCGTCCGGCACGACGGCCACCTGGGACCAGTATCGCGGCCGTCTGGAAGAATATTTCGACCGCACGGCGCTGGACGCCTGGGCCCAGCTGACGTCGGACGCGCCGGTCTCGGGGATCCGCGCCACTGTCCGCGCCGGTCGCGACGAAATGCGCAACGTCCTGTTGTCGTGGATGGCCGAGGACATGACCGGCCTGCGCGTGCTCGACGCAGGCTGCGGCACCGGTGCCCTGGCGGTTGAGGCTGCGCGGCGCGGTGCTGACGTGGTCGCGATCGATGTGTCGGCCAGTCTGGTGAATATCGCGCGTGAGCGGATGCCGGCCGGTCTGAACGGTTCCATCGACTGGCGCGCGGGCGACATGATGTCCCCCGACCTCGGCGACTTCGACCATGTCGTCGCCATGGACAGCCTGATCCACTACCGGACCGACGACATCGTCGCTGTGCTTGAGGCCCTGTCGGCCCGCACCCGCCGTTCGGTGATCTTCACCGTGACGCCGCGCACCCCGGCGCTGATGCTGATGCTGACGATGGGCAAGGTGTTCCCGCGAGCCGACCGGGCACCCGCCATCGCCCCGGCGAAGCTGGACGCCCTGGCCATGCGCCTTTCGGCCCTGTCGGGCCGTTCGGTCGGCCGCAGCCGCCGCGTCCAGGGCGGCTTCTACACCTCCCAGGCCATGGAGCTGCTCAGGTGCTGAACGAGCTGCTGGAGCAGATGGCGGCCGAGAGCCGGGCGCGGATGGTCGAGAGCAAGGCGCGCTGGGCGCAATTTGCGACGGCCTGCCTGCCGTTCGCCGACGCCGCCACGACCGAGTTGCCGCTCGGCCGTCTGCTGCGGCTGTCGCTGTTCCAGGTCTCGGTCGGCATGACCTTAGTCCTGCTGACCGGCACCCTGAACCGTGTCATGATCGTTGAGATGAACGTCCCGGCCGTACTGGTCGCGGCCATGGTCGCCCTGCCCTTCCTGTTCGCGCCTCTCCGCGCCCTGATCGGCCACCGGTCGGACACCCATCGCTCTCACCTCGGCTGGCGGCGCGGCCCCTATATCTGGTTCGGCAGCCTGATGCAGTTCGGCGGGCTGGCCATCATGCCGTTCGCCATCCTGATCAGCGGCGGACAGGGCGTCGGCCCGGTCTGGGTCGGCCATGTCGCGGCCATGGTCGCCTTTCTGCTGACCGGCGCGGGCGTGCACACGGTCCAGACGGCGGGCCTGGCCCTGGCCAACGACCTCGCGCCCGAGCAAGCGCGTCCCCGGGTCGTCGCCCTGCTCTACGTCATGTTGCTGGTCGGGATGCTGATTTCCGGACTCGCCATGGGCGCGATGCTGGTCGATTTTGAGGATGTCAAGCTGATCGGTGTGGTCCAGGGTGCCGCAGTGCTCGCCTTGGTGCTCAACATGGTCGCCCTGTGGAAACAGGAAGCCCAGGACCTCGTCCTGACGGCCTTTGACAAGCCGCGGACGGAGTTCAGACAGGCCTGGGCCGAGTTCTCCGCAGGGGGTCGCGCCAGCCGCCTGCTGGTCGCAGTCGGCCTCGGTGCCGCAGCGTTTAGCATGCAGGACGTGCTGCTGGAGCCCTATGGCGGCGAAATCCTCGGCATGTCGGTCGGACAGACTACCTCCCTGACCGCACTGTGGGCCGCCGGCACCCTCGCCGGCCTCGCCTATGCCGCCCGCCGGCTGGCCAGGGGCGGCGAGCCGCATCGCCTCGCGGGCCACGGCCTGATGTGGGGTGTGCTCGCCTTCACAGCCGTCATCTGCGGCGGGGCCTTCCCCTCGACCCTGCTGTTCTGCGCCGGCGTGGTACTGATCGGACTGGGCGGCGGAATGTTCTCGGTCGGTACCCTGACCTCCGCCATGGCCCTGGCCCGCAACGGCAAGTCGGGCATTGCGCTCGGTGCCTGGGGCGCGGTTCAGGCGACGGCCGTGGGCCTGGCCATCTTTGTCGGCGGCGGCCTGCGCGATGTCGTCGCGGGCCTGTCCGAGGCCGGACTGCTGGGCTCGGCCCTGTCCACGCCTGCGGCCGCCTACGGCATCGTTTACCACCTTGAGATCGGCCTGTTGTTCGCCGCCCTCATCGCGATCGGGCCGCTCGCCCGGTACGCGCCCCCCGCCGCTCCCCTACCCGCCAATTTCTGCCTCACCGATCTTCCCGCCTGGCCCCGGTCCAAAAGGAACCCCTGAGATGGACAGTCCCACCCTTTTTGGTGATTTCGATACGACAGAGCTCCTGCTCTACGCCTTCTTCGCCTTCTTCGCAGGCCTCGTCATTTATCTGCGTCGCGAGGACCGCCGGGAGGGCTATCCGCTGGAGGACGACGTCACCGGCCGGAAGGAACCTCTCGGCGGCCTGTTGTTCACCGCCAGGCCCAAAACCTTCCTGCTGCCTCACGGCCACGGCACGCGGACCGTACCCAACTTCCAGCGGGACGAGCGGACCATAGCCGCGCGTCGCAGCGCCCCGATGGACGGTTCCCCGATCGAGCCAACCGGCAATCCGCTGCTGGACGGGGTCGGGCCCGGTGCATGGGCCGAGCGTCCGGACTATCCCGATCTGACGCTGGAGGGCGCGCCCCGGATCGTACCGATCCGCGTCGCCCACGACTTCCACGTGAGCCCTGAGGACACGGATCCGCGCGGCCTGCCGGTTATCGGCCTGGACGGGGTCAAGGCCGGCACGGTCAGCGACCTGTGGATTGATCGCTCCGAATGCCTGATCCGATACATCGAGGTCGCCCTGGATGGCGGGACCGGCCGCAAGGTCCTTCTGCCCATGACGATGGCCATCGTCGGGGCCCGCGGCGTGAAGGTTCGCGCCATCACCGGGGCCCAGTTCGCCGACGTGCCGGTCACCGCCAGCCCCAGCCAGGTCACCCTGCTCGAGGAAGAGAAAGTGGTCGGCTACTATGGCGGCGGCCATCTGTATGCGACGCGCGACCGTCAGGAGCCCATGCTGTGAGCGAGCATGCAGGAGAACCCATCCGCGGCCTGCCCGGCCATCTGCCGGCGGGCGAGCACATTCTGTGGCAGGGGGCGCCGGACTGGCGCACCCTGGCCCGCTCGGCGCTCAAGGCCCATTGGATCGCCGGCTATTTCGGTGTCCTGACGGTGTGGAACGTCGCCAGCCAGCTCGCCTCCGGTTCCTCGGTGGCTACGGTGCTGGGCAACGCCGCCCTGACCCTGACGGTCGGGTCGATCGCCGTCGGCCTGCTGGTGCTCTACGCCTGGCTCAGCGCCCGCACGACGGTCTACACCCTGACCAACAAGCGGTTCGTGCTGCGCCACGGCGTGGCCCTGTCGAAATGTTTCAACATCCCCTATCCGACCATCGCCTCGGCGCGTCTGAAGGTCGATGCGAATGGTGTGGGCGATATCCCGCTCGGTCTGGCCGACGGCTACAAGGTCGCCTATCCACATCTCTGGCCGCATGTGCGTCCGTGGCGTTTCGTCACGCCCGAGCCGATGTTGCGGTCCCTGCCCGAAGCCGCCACGGTCGCCGAACTGATCAGCAGCCAGCTCCAGTCCACTGCCCGGGCTGCTGACAAGCCCTTCGTCGCCGAGCCGCCCCGCGCGGCCGCTGCCGAAACCCCGACCCGCAAGCGCCGTCCCGGCGGCCAGCCCGCCGCAGCCTGAAGGATCCAATCCGATGTCCGCCGATCATCACGAGCAAATGCCAAGACTGCCGCTGTTCGCGGCCATCAGCCTGGTCCTGGTCTCCATTGTGGCGGTCGGCGTGCACAGGATCAGCCTCCTCAACTCGCCCCCCGCCGCCGAGGTGCGCGCAGCCACGCCCACGTTGAGCGAGGATCTCAGGTTCTTCGATGAGGCGGACGGCGCGGTCAGGGTAACGGTCTCGGGCGGCGAGGACCGGGTCATCCCGACCGCTTCGGGCGGTTTCGTGCGGGGCATCCTGCGCAGCTTGGTCCGCGAGCGCCGCGCCCAGGGCCTGGGATCCGAACAAGCCTTCCGGGTCACCCAGTGGTCTGACGGCGCGGTCACGATCCAGGACCTGGCCACCGGCCGGACGCTGAACCTGAACGCCTTCGGCCCCACTAACCGCCACGACTTCATCACCCTGATCGCGCCTCCCGGAACGGTCGCTCCCGACCCGCGGGCGATCGCATGAGCCGCTTCGTCCAGATGCCCTGCACCGTCGAGGTCGAGCATTCCGACGAAAGCCTGCATGCCCACGTGGCGCTGGACGGCGATCCCGTGATCCGCCCGGGCGACGAGGTGCAGGTGCATGGCGATCCCATCCATGTCGCCTTCGGTGAACGCCGCACCTTCCGTCGCATGGCGACCCTGCGCCGCGCCTCCTTCCTGGAGCGCGCCTGGACCCGGTTCACAGCCGGTTTCGAACTGTCAGAACTCTACGAAGTCAGCTTCACGCCCCGGAGAACCCTGTGACCGCCGTCCCGTTCGAACCCTATGAAGAGACCCCCGGCCTGACCGCCCTGCGCCGCGACGCCGCGCGCAATGCCTCCCGGTCCGCCGAGTCCACGGCGCTTGCGACCCAGGACACGGTGCTGAGCCCGCGCTTCTACACCACCGATTTCGCCGCCATGGACCGGATTGACGTGTCCCCGGTCCGGGCTCAGTGGGACGCTCTGATGGCCGAGATGGCCGCAGACTATAACAAGGACCACTTCAAGCGCGACGCCGCCTTCGAGGGGGCGATCGAGAGCCTGCCCGAGGACCTGCGCAAGGAGTTCGTGGACTTCCTGGTGTCGTCGCTGACGTCGGAGTTTTCCGGCTGCGTCCTCTATGCCGAGATTGCCAAACGCGTGACCAACCCCGACATCCGCGCCCTGTTTAAATACATGAGCCGCGACGAGGCCCGCCACGCCGGTTTCATCAACGACACGCTCAAGGACGCCAGGATCGGCGTGGACCTGAGCTTCCTGACCAAGGTCAAGAAATACACTCACTTCAAGCCCAAATTCATTTTCTACGCCGTCTATCTGTCGGAGAAGATCGGCTACGCTCGCTACATTGCCATTTACCGGCATCTGCAGAACCATCCGGACAAGCGGTTCCACCCGATCTTCAAATGGTTTGAGAAATGGTGCAACGACGAGTTCCGCCACGGCGAGGCCTTCGCCCTGCTGATGCGGACGGATCCCAGGCTGCTGACGGGCGGCAATGTCTGGTGGATCCGGTTCTTCCTGCTGTCCGTCTATGCGACCATGTATGTGCGCGACCACATGCGTCCCGCCTTTCACAAGGCCCTGGGCGTCGACATTACCGACTATGATTACGAGGTCTTCCGCATCACCTCGGAGATCTCGAAACAGGTCTATCCGGTCGTGCTGCGGACCGACGACCCACGCTTTCGCGCCGGTATGGAGCGGTTGCGCCTGACCAGTGACGCGATGGGCGACGCCAAGGCGGCGGGTGGGCTGTTCAGCGGCGTGAAGCGGTTCGGCCTTGCGCTCAAGGCCGGGGCGACGCTGGCGGGGCTCTATTTCCTGCCGGTCGACAGGAACACACCGCCCGAGAATATCCGCCTCGAGCCGATCTGGTAGCCATGTCCGCCTTCGCCCAGCCCCTTTTGATCGCAGCCGTGCTGTGGTGGTTCTCAACCGGAGCCATACTGTGGCTGGTGCGGCGGCCGCAGGCCACCTTCGGCTGGAGCCTGGGCGTCTATGCCGTCGTCGCCGCTGCGGCGACGGTAGGCCTGATGATCACCTCCCGCGACGCCAGCGTGACCGGTGCCTATGTCGCCTTCGGCTGCGCCCTGACGGTGTGGGGCTGGCACGAGATGGGCTTCCTGATGGGCAAGCTGACCGGCCCGCGGCGCACGGCCTGCCCGTTCGGCGCGACGGGCTGGCGCCGGTTCACCGTGTCGGCCGAGACGGTCATCCATCACGAGATCGCCCTGGCGCTGACCGCGCTTCTGTTCGTCGCCCTGACCTGGGGTCAGCCAAACCAGACCGGGACCCTGACCTTCCTTTTGCTGCTCGGCATGCGGCTGTCGACCAAGCTCAACATCTTCCTCGGCGTGCCCAATCCGCCGGTCACCTTCCTGCCCCGGGGCCTGGCCTACCTGCAGAGCTATTTCCGCCGCGCGCGGTTCAACGCCCTGTTCCCGGTCTCGCTGGCCCTGTCGATCGTGGTGACTCTCCTGCTCGGCGACGCCGCCCTTTCGACCGAAGGCGGTGCCCAGGCGGGCTTCGCCCTCATGTTCATGCTCGCGGCCCTGGGCCTGCTGGAGCATGGCTTCCTGATGCTGCCCTCGCCCGACCGCGCCCTGTGGGGCTGGGCGCTGGGACGACCCAAGCCGGCCGTGCAGGTCGCCCTCGCGGCGACCGGGGAACGCGACCAGTGATCAACGCAAAGACAGAAAAGACCCGGGGGAAGAACCGCCATGAATTATGAAGCCTTTTTCGAGAGCGAGCTCGAGACCCTGCGCGACGCCGGCAACTATCGCGTCTTCGCCGACATCGAACGCAAGCGCGGCAGCTTTCCGAAGGCTAAAAAGCATGGCGATGGGCCCGATGAAGTTACCGTCTGGTGTTCAAACGACTACCTCGGCATGGGCCAGAGCGCCCACGTCCTGAACGCCATGCACGAGGCGCTGGACAGCTGCGGCGCCGGGGCCGGCGGCACCCGCAACATTTCGGGCACCAACCACCACCATGTCCTGCTCGAGCGCGAACTGGCCGACCTGCACGGCAAGGAAGCGGCCCTTCTGTTCACATCCGGCTATGTGTCGAACTGGGCAGCGCTGGGCACCTTGGCCGCACGCTTGCCCAACTGCGTGGTCCTGTCTGACGCCTGCAACCATGCCTCAATGATCGAGGGCATCCGCCACAGCCGCGCCGAGCGCCAGATCTTCCGCCACAACGACCCGGCGCACCTGGACGAACTGCTCTCCCGGATCGACCCGTCGCGGCCCAAACTGGTCGCCTTCGAGAGCGTCTATTCGATGGACGGTGACATCGGCCCGATCCGCGAGATCGTCGAGGTC
>Ga0105047_10001582_pt1 | contig 40800 bp, 27 predicted proteins | sample MAT04_FD_78384 | JGI IMG/M metagenome (GOLD analysis project Ga0105047, IMG submission 78384) | Freshwater microbial communities from Lake Fryxell liftoff mats and glacier meltwater in Antarctica - MAT-04 (megahit assembly) | ecosystem: Environmental > Aquatic > Freshwater > Ice > Liftoff...
AATTTCCCTTATTCCTGCTCGAAGGATATGCAGGAACCGGAAAAACCACCGTTGTGAGCACACTAGTAAAAGCATTGCCTAAAGCAGGTTACAGCGCTGTTTTACTTGCACCTACAGGCAGGGCCGCAAAAGTCCTTTCGCTCTATGCACAGATGCCGGCCTTTACAATTCATAAACGCTTGTACCGACCGGCAATGGATGCTGACGGGCATGTGCATTTTCAGGTGCAGCAGAATAAATCGGTGCGCACTCTTTTTATTGTAGATGAGGCTTCGATGATTCCCGACGACCGCCAATCGGGCGAAAACACTGCTTTTCAAATGCGTAACCTGCTCGAAGACCTGATTGGACATGTATTTTCGGGGCAGGACTGCAAAATGCTTTTCCTTGGCGATTCGTGCCAGTTGCCACCGGTAGGCTCCGTTCAGAGTCCGGCGCTTGATACCGAACTGTTGCGGGAATCGTATTACCTCGACATAGATAGCTTCATCCTTTCGGATGTTGTGCGGCAGTCGCTCGAATCGGGCATACTATCGGTTGCAACCGGAATCAGGGCAAAAATTGCCATCAATGGATCAGGACTTCCGCTTCCGCTATTCGGTAAGGAAAACGCATTCGCAGATGTAATAAGTATAACAGGTATTGATATGCCCGATGCCATGCAACAAGCCTTTAGCGACTATGGCCGCGAAAATACGGTCGTGATCACGCGGTCGAACAAACGTGCCAATCTTTTTAACCAGGCTATCAGAGAGCGCATCCTGTTTCATGAAAATGAACTTGCTGCAGGCGATAACCTTATGGTTGTACGAAACAATTATTTCTGGCTGCCCGATGAGTCGAAAGCAGGTTTTATTGCCAACGGCGATATTATTGAAGTACAAAGCATACGAAAAACAGAGGAGATTTATGGGTTCAGATTTGCAGAAGCCACAGTGCGAATGGTCGATTATCCTGACGAACCCTCTTTTGACGTAAAACTCCTGCTCAACACTATCAACTCTGAAGGGCCTGCGCTGAATTACGAGGACAACCAAAAGCTATTCAATGAGGTAATGGCCGATTATATGGGCGAAAGCACACGCAGGAAACGTATGGCAGGCATCAGGAACAACCCGCATTTCAATGCGTTACAGGTTAAACATGCCAGTGCTCTGACCTGCCATAAAACACAGGGTGGGCAATGGGATGCGGTATTTATCGAAAAAGGTTTCCTTAAAGATGAAATGATTGATACCGAATACCTCCGCTGGTTATATACCGCTGTTACCAGAGCCACAAAGAAACTTTTTCTGATTAATTTTGAGGAGCGGTTTTTTGAATAAATTATGCTCCTGTTAACCTGAATTTCCTTCTAACCCCTAAACCCCAAACCCCAAACCCTAAAAAAAATGCGCATAGGATTCGGATACGATGTTCACCGTTTTGCTGATGGCCGCGACCTTTGGCTGGGCGGAATAAAAATACCTCATCACAAAGGACTCGATGGTCATTCGGATGCCGATGTGTTGATTCATGCTATTTGTGATGCGTTACTTGGTGCTGCGGCATTAGGTGATATTGGCAGGCACTTCCCTGATACAGATAGTACTTTCAAAGGAATTGACAGCAAGATTCTGCTCACTAAAACCGCTGCATTACTAACTGAGGCTGGATATCGGATTGAAAATATTGATTCAACTATTGCTGCACAGGTTCCGAAAATTGCACCTTATATTGAACTGATGCGTACAACCCTCAGCGGTTTGCTGGCTATTGAACCTGAACAGGTGTCAGTAAAGGCCACTACCACTGAGAAACTTGGCTTCGAAGGTCGTGAAGAAGGGATTTCGGCGTACGCAACAGTAATGATAACCGCAATAAGCAGTTAATTGTCAAATTGCTTTTGTAAATAAATCTGTTAATCAAGCTTTAAAACTGCTAAAAACGCACTTTGCGGAACTTCTATATTCCCAATCTGACGCATGCGTTTTTTCCCTTTCTTTTGTTTTTCGAGCAATTTGCGCTTACGCGAAATATCACCGCCGTAGCATTTGGCAATTACGTCCTTACGCAGTGGCTTAATGGTTTCGCGCGAAATGATCTTAGCTCCGATAGCAGCTTGAATAGCAACTTCGTACTGTTGCCTTGGGATGAGTTCTTTCAGCTTTTCGCAGATGCGTTTTCCGAAACTATAAGCATTATCGCGATGTATAAGCGTACTGAGAGCATCAACAGGATCGCCGTTCAGCAATATATCGAGTTTTACCAGGTCGGCTTTGCGGTAATCGGAAATATGATAATCGAAGGAAGCATAGCCTTTCGAAATGCTTTTGAGTTTATCGTAAAAATCAATCACAATTTCGCCCAAAGGCAGATCGAAACTGAGTTCTACACGGTTTTGGGTAAGATAAACCTGGTTTTTAAGCGTTCCACGTTTATCCAGACAAAGTTTCATAATTGCGCCCTGGTAATCGGATTTTGAGATAACCTGTGCAGAAATAAAAGGCTCATAAATATCATCGATCCAAGTAATATCGGGCATCCCTGATGGGTTATGTACTTCCAGTTCCTCTCCTTTGGTGGTAATAATTTTATACATTACGTTGGGAACAGTTGAAATTACATCCATATCGAATTCGCGGTCCAAGCGTTCCTGAACAATTTCCATATGCAGCAGTCCGAGGAATCCGCAGCGGAAACCAAAACCCAAAGCAGCTGACGACTCAGGCTCGAAAGTAAGTGAAGCATCGTTAAGCTGAAGTTTTTCGATAGAAGCACGTAACTCTTCATAATCGTCAGCATCAATGGGGTAAAGGCCGGCAAAAACCATTGGTTTTACGTTGGCAAATCCTTCGATGGCTTTCGAACACGGACGTTCAACATGAGTAATTGTATCACCCACTTTAATTTCCTTGGCAGTTTTAATACCTGAAATAATATAACCAACGTCGCCTGTGGTAAGCATATCCATTGGTTTTTGCTGCAATTTGAGCAGACCGATTTCCTCAGCTTTATACTCTTTACCGGTATTTACAAATTTCACTAAATCACCTTTGCGTATCTGCCCGTTAAAAATGCGGAAGTATGCAATAATTCCTCTGAACGAATTAAATAAAGAATCGAAAATAAGTGCTTGCAGAGGAGCTTGAGGATCGCCTTTTGGTGCAGGAATGCGACTGATGATAGCATCAAGTATATCCTGAATACCTAATCCTGTGCGGGCGCTGGCACGGATAATGCTTTCAGGTTTACATCCGATCAATTCAACAATCTGATCCTCTACTTCTTCGGGCATGGCCGAATCCATATCCATTTTATTCATGATCGGAATAATTTCCAGGTCATGTTCGAGAGCAAGATAAAGGTTCGAAATTGTCTGGGCCTGAATACCCTGAGTAGCGTCAACAATCAGCAAAGCACCTTCGCAGGCAGCAATAGCCCGTGAAACCTCGTACGAAAAATCGACATGCCCCGGCGTATCAATAAGATTTAACTCATATTTGATACCGTTATGCAGATAATCCATCCGGATAGCATGGCTCTTAATGGTGATTCCGCGTTCGCGTTCGAGATCCATATCATCGAGCACCTGGTTCTGAAGCTGGCGTTCGGTAAGGGTTCCGGTAGTTTCGAGTAAGCGGTCGGCCAACGTGCTTTTGCCGTGGTCGATATGTGCTATGATACAAAAGTTTCTGATGTGTTCCATTGCTGCAAAGGTATAAAAAACGGAACAATTTTTTAACATATGTTCAACGGCGAAATTAAAAAAGTTTATTGGGTTCAAGAAGTTCAAGAGGTTCAAAGGGTTCAAAGGTGTTTATTTCAACTGAAAAGTAAACCAGTAGTTCAGTTCAAATGAACTAGTTCCTCTCAAAAGCTAAAAAGCCCAACCCTCAACAACCGAATGACAACTCACCCCTCTAAAACTCTAAAAAACTCTTTCCTCAGCAACCGAATGACCACTCACCCTTCTCAACCCCTAAAACACCCATCCTTTGGCCACTGAATGACAACTCACCTTCCCCGCAAAAAATTCCTTTTTCCCGTCGCACTCAAAATCTTTCCGTAATTCTCTTACAATTCATTCACCTAAAATTTGTACTTTTGCACTGCAATTTGAGAATTTACAACACATTTAAAAATCAATATATTATGACAAAAATTAAAGTTGGTATCAATGGTTTTGGTCGTATTGGCCGCCTTGTTTTCCGCGCATCAATTCTTCGCGACGATATCGATGTTGTAGCTATCAACGATCTGATCGACGCTAACTACATGGCTTATATGCTGAAGTATGATACTGTTCACGGACAGTTCAAAGGTACTGTTGAAGTAAAAGACGGCCATCTGGTTGTTAACGGCCAAACCATCCGCGTTACCGCATGTAAAAATCCTGCCGAAATCAAATGGTCAGATGTAGGCGCTGATTACGTAGCTGAATGTACCGGTTTATTCCTCACCGAGGAAACCTGCAAAGCTCATATCGATGGCGGTGCCAAACGTGTTATCATGTCGGCTCCTTCTAAAGACGAAACACCAATGTTCGTTTATGGCGTTAACCATACTGAATATGCAGGACAGCAGTTTGTAAGCAATGCTTCATGCACAACCAACTGCCTGGCTCCGCTGGTAAAAGTTATTAATGATAATTTCGGTATTGTCGAAGGTCTCATGACTACTGTTCATGCTACCACTGCAACACAAAAAACAGTTGACGGTCCTTCAGCTAAGGACTGGCGTGGCGGGCGTGCTGCCGCAGGCAACATCATCCCATCATCAACCGGTGCTGCTAAAGCTGCTTCAAAAGTTATTCCTGCAATGAAAGGTAAACTTACAGGTATGTCGTTCAGGGTTCCTACTCTTGATGTTTCCGTTGTTGACCTTACCGTCCGCCTCGAAAAAGCTACCAGCTACGACGAAATCAAAGCCGCTGTAAAAGCTGCTGCTGATGGCCCGATGAAAGGTGTTCTCGGATACACCGAAGATTCTGTTGTTTCGAGCGATTTTATTGGCGATTCACGCACTTCGATTTTTGATGCCGAAGCCGGTATAATGCTTAATCCAAATTTTGTTAAACTTGTTTCGTGGTACGATAACGAATGGGGTTATTCATGCAAAGTGCTTGATATGATTGCACATATGGCTACTGTTAAATAACATTACTCATATTTTTAAAAAAGAGCTGCTTTAGGGCGGCTCTTTTTTTTGCATCTTTATGCTCAAATTAATTGCAGAAATTGTAGTTCAAAACTATGGTTGTGTTAACGTAATACAGTGATACTACCCCTCAATGTACGCTTCACAGTTCCGATCAGCGTAAGCTCATAAACATCACATACATAATAATACACTCCGTCACTGACTTCCTGGTTTGTACCCTGCATTTTTCCATCCCATCTGATAGCCGGATCCTGGGTGGTAAAAATCAGGTTTCCCCAGCGGTTAACTATCTTAATATCTATTTTCTCTACTGATGTATAAGGAAAAGGAACAAAAAAGTCGTTCAGCTCATCGCCGTTTGGCGTAAATACATTTGGTAAGTGGTATGTTCCGCACACATCACTGTCAACACACACAGTGTCGCTCATAACACTTAAATTTCCAACTGAATCAACGGCAACAATCGAATAGCAGCCTGCTATTGAAGTAAGATTTATATGTGTGAAGGCCAATGCCTGTGTCGAATCGAGAATCACCAGATCCTTTGCCTGTGGTGGAAGGTAATAAATAAGGTATTTTACAATATCATAGGAACATTCGGGATCAGTGTTCTCCCAGGTGAGCACGTTACGGAAAAATTCGCAATCAGTTTGTACAGTTAATTCAGGCGGGCAAGGTCTTTCGTTATCAATTGCAACGCCGCAGGTTTCCTGCGAAAAATTTATCAGCGGATCAGTTATTCCTTCGGTTCCATAAGTTCCAATTGCTTTTACCTTGTAACAGTAGGATTTCCCGTTCACCAGCTTTTTGTCAATATAAAAGGGTACTATAGTTGTTGCGATCGAGTCAAATTGCAACGAACTTTCATTCAGCTTGTATATCACAAACTGGTCGTTGGTCCAGGGTACAATGGTATTAATGTTGATTCGTATTTTTTTATCGCCAGGTGATAGTGTCAGAAATACTGATGATGCTTTTTGCGAAGGGCCTAACAGGAAACGCATACCGGGGGTATCATTGTAGAGGTCAACCCTGTAATTTATGCCCTGATCGTTGGTATTCAGCGGTTCATCAATGTAAATGGTATCGTTGAGCGACGAAAGCGAATCGAGAAGGTTAAAAGAAGTTCCATTTAAATCATCAGAACGATATATCAGGTATTTATATGGACCGGGAGCCTGAATCACATCAATCTCTGTTGGTTTCGACCAGGCCAGGTAGATGCGGCCGTCAGCAGCCCCTGTTTTTTCGACACTGATATTTGTAATTACCGGAACATCTTTTTTAAGCTGCGCACAAGCTTCGTTGGATGCATAGCTCAGGGCGCCATCAGGATAAAAAGCTACAACCATATAGCAATATTCAATTCCTCTCGAAACATCGCTATCTGTAAATTCAATATCTTTTGAATTTATAGTTGAAATAAGTCTATAGCCTGTATATGCCGGCACTCCTGTTTCGCAATAACCGGGAATATATCCCACAAAACCATTTCTTCTGTATATTTGATATCCGCTAATGTTGGCACAACGGTTTTCGTCCCAGTTTAGCAGTATTGTATTTCCCAAGGCTGCTGCTGTAAGGTTTTCCGGTGCCGGGCCAACTACAGTTATATTCATACTTTTCAGGTCGAAAAGATTAACTGGCTTATCATCGTCAACCGCTTTAAAATAAACCTGGTATGGGTTTTTCCTCACATGGGCACATTTTGTTTCCCACCTGAAAAGACCTTCGCTATATCCTGCTGTTGTATCCGCGAGATTGAAAAATTCAGCTGGATTTATAATTTCGAAAGGAGCACCGGCTGCGGTTAGAGTTATGTTGTTATTGTCAACATCCGAAGCATACACTCCGAATTGCAAAGTATCTCCGGCTTCAACGCATGTATCATGTATAGGCACAATAACCGGAGGATTATTATCACATGTTACAATAGTAATCTGCATATCGCGGGTCATATATCCGATTTTTAAGCCATTACGCCATTCTTCAATAAGAAAAGCTATGTTATATTCGCCCTGCATTTTCGGATCCTGCCAAATAATATCGCCGGTTGAAGGATTCATTTTAAAAACACTTCCTACATTTGTTCCAATCTGGTTGGGAAATACAAAACCCGGAATATTCTCTCCATTGGCACCACGACATGCGGTTAGGCGAAACGTGAGACTGTCGCCATCAGGATCAAAAGCTCCCGGATTGTGTAAAAATGTTTTATCAACACATCCCTGATCAACAGGAGGTAATAGCAATTGAGGCGACGAATTGGCACCGATAAAAGGGTTTATCGTCAGTTGTGTTTCAATAAAAAAAGGTATTTCCACCGAATTAGGAATATTCTGTATTCCATAATTGCGGTTAGGGTCTTCGAGTGTAATTTTATAGGTAGCAGCTCCGGGAAAAGTATGAATACCTATATAAAGGTTTTTTTTAAGATCTGGTCCGATAATTTCGCCAAAATACCCGAGGCCTGTAAGCTCACCGTTACTACGCTGTAAGATGCTACGGGTACTATCGCCCCAGCTGATTTCCAATTCGTAACGATCAGCCGGACTGGGTGCATAGGTGTAAGTTACAATGGTAATTTCATAGGTGAGGCCCGATATATATTTAAATGATATTTCTCCGGCACGCTCATGGGTAGCCCATGCCGGATTTGCAAACCAGAAAAATAACAAAAGCGGAATGAGGTATTTCTTCATATAATAAGGAATTCTTCAGGTGCTTTGCCACAACACATCAAAACACTGTGACTTTGCACTCCAAAAGTACAAATTATCTATGCTTTATTAACTATTTTAATGCTTTTGTTTGGCAAGATGGAATTAAAGGAATTGCCTTTCGGGAAAGCAAGTGCGATAATATTTTAATATTCAATTGCTTGGCAGCAAAAAACACATTGTTCAACCGCAATCAAAGGTATAATGAAGCTTAGACCAAAATAGTATCCCGTAAAAATCTTCTTTTGTAAGGTCTATGCTTTTACTTGCACTTCGACTGATTTGATCTGAAATATTAATCAGATTTCACCCATAAAATACATTTCAGTCGTTATAACTGATTGTTATAAACTAACATGGTTTAAACACATTTCCAACATCCCGTGGTCGGATGGTAGTTTTATGAGCCGGGAGATTTTAGTCTGGTAAAACAGAAAGGAATCACCGATCAGTATTATTTATAAATGCATTGCGCTGAATGCCGGGTAAATCAAATTAAGAAACAACAGCTACCTGGAGTAACAGCTTTTTTCCTAATTTTACCGAGTTCATAGAGGAAGGTCTGATTATGTATGCCATAGATCCGCAGAAGGAGAAAAAAGAAATTGTAAAACGATACCAGGCTTTAATGAGAGCATGGAGTGCCAATAAAGGTATTTTGCCGAATAACCAGGTTCGTAAAGCTTTCATTATGGCATCGCAGGCGCATAACACCATGCGCAGACGTACCGGCGAACCTTATATTTATCATCCACTGGAAGTAGCCCGCATAGTAGCCGGTGAAATCGGCCTTGGCGAAACTGCTATTATTAGCGCCTTGCTTCACGATGTGGTTGAGGATAATCCTGACTATACCCTTGATATGATCAGGCATAATTTTGGTGATAAAGTTGCTTATATTGTTGATGGTTTAACCAAAATCAAAGATGGATACGAACGGCTTGAATCAACAGCTCAGGTCGAAAGTATAAAGAAAATGCTATTAACCCTCAGCGACGATGTAAGGGTGATACTTATAAAACTGGCCGATCGCCTGCACAATATGCGTACACTCGATTCGATGCCATCGTCAAAACAACAGAATATTGCTGCCGAAACGTTATACCTCTATTCGCCACTGGCTCACCGCCTGGGCTTGTATGTTATAAAAAGTGAACTGGAAGACCTCGCTCTCAAGTACAATGAACCTGAAATATACCGAACCATCTCTACAAAGCTCCAGGAAAGCGAAACGGAACGAAGCCGTTTTATTCAAAAATTCATTTTCCCTATCAAAAAAGCGATGGCTGCACAAGGTATTGTTTTTGAAATAGATACAAGGGCTAAATCGGTATATTCCATTTATAAAAAGATGCAGGTAAAGGAAATCCCTTTCGATGAAGTATACGATTTGTTCGCCGTTCGTATTATTATCGATTCGCCTCCTGAGTTCGAAAAAATAGATTGCTGGCGGGTTTATTCGCTTGTAACTGACAATTATAATCCTAAGCAAAACCGGTTACGCGACTGGATTTCAACACCTAAAGCCAATGGTTACGAATCGTTGCATACAACAGTAATGAGTCCTACAGGCCAATGGGTAGAAGTACAGATACGAACACGCAGAATGCATGAGATTGCCGAACGTGGGTATGCTGCCCACTGGAAATACAAACAACAGATTGATAAAGACAAAGCACAGGAATCGGGTCTCGACGATTGGCTCGAAGAAGTACGTAAAATCCTGAAATCACCTGATGCGGATACACTCAACTTTCTCGACGATATCAAGCTTACACTTTTCAGCGACGAAGTATTTGTGTGGACTCCCAAAGGTCACCTCAAAACATTGCCTTCGGGAAGTACAGTCCTTGATTTTGCATACCTTGTTCACACCGAGTTGGGTAACCACTGCATCGGAGTTAAAGTAAACCGTAACCTTGTTCCATTAAACCAGCAGCTTCGAAGCGGCGATCAGGTAGAAGTTATAGCATCGAAAAAGAGTTTCCCTAAAGAAGAATGGCTCGATTATGCTATAACTCCGCGTGCCAGGTTCAGCATTAAAGAAGCACTTAAAGAACAGCGAAAAGTTCAGGCTGTTGAAGGACGGATAAAACTGGAAGAAACATTCAGAAAGTATGAAATAAAATTCAGCAAAAGCGCTATAAGCCGTTTGTGCGATTATCTTGGATTTACAAGTCCGGCCGATTTATTTTACAAAATATATCTCGACGAAATACCTGATAGTAAGGTATTGGAATTTATTAATCTGGATCATCGCGAACTGAGTTCAGTATCTTTAACGGATGATAAAGCTACAGACAGGGAACAGCCAACACAATCAATAAAGTTGAAGGCTAAACAATCGGTAATTTACGATATCGATGATTTAAATTTCGGAATAGCCACCTGTTGCCATCCCTTGCCCGGTGATGAAATTATAGCATACACCCCCGACGGAGAGCATTGGGCCGTTCACCGCACCAATTGCAACGATGCAATAGAACTTATGGCTCGTTCAGCCAACAGGGTTATACATGCAAGCTGGAGCAACAAGCAGATGAATGTATTCCTGGGAGGAATTAAAATAAGCGGCTTCGACCGCAAAAGTATGATTTCGGATATTATTGGAGTAATAAGCACCGAAATGCATTTTAACATCCGCTCGTTTCATATTGATACTGCCGGCGAATTGTACGAAGCCTATATCAGTTTCTTTATTCATGATACACTTGATATTAACCGCACTGTCGAAAGAATAAAACAAATTGAAGGAGTATCTGCTGCATCGCGGATGCTGCGGTTTATAAAAACCTAGTTCCGGCCAAACTGTGCGTAATTCACAATGCTTTTACCCGCTGCTGATTCATATGGCAAACTTGGTACTCAGGATTATATAATTAATTTGCATCTATTTTTATTTATTCTAAATAGTGATAGGAAATTTTTATAATTTTACCACAAATTTAAAAGCATGATAGCTGATTCAAAGAAACTTACTTACGAAACAGTTAAAAAACTGTTTACTGACTATCTTGAGAAGCAGGGTCATCGTAAAACACCTGAACGATTTACAATTCTCAAGGAAATATATTCAACTGACGGTCACTTTGATATAGAAACTCTCTATATCCAGATGAAGAATAATAAATACCGTGTAAGCCGTGCAACCTTATATAATACGATTGAGTTACTTTTAAGCTGCAATCTGGTTACCAAGCATCAGTTCGGGCATAATTGCGCACAGTTTGAAAAATCATTCAAATTCAAGCAACACGACCATTTTATAGATATTGAAAATGGTGATGTGCTCGAATTCTGCGATCCCCGTTTACAGGATATAATTACTTCGGTTGAGAAAACTCTCGGCCTGAAAATTTCTCATCATGCACTTACACTATACGGTACGCGCATAAAGTCAGAAGTTGTAAATTAATCAGGTTTTCACTCATTTTGACTTGCTTTTTTTCAGGCACTGTCATTAAATAATTTTATCTTTGCATCACTATGAACAGCAACCTCAAAAGGGTTGCTTAATTTGTGTTTAAATGAAGATAGATGTACTGCTAGGCCTGCAATGGGGCGATGAAGGAAAAGGTAAAATTGTGGATGTTCTTACACCGCAATACGATATTATAGCAAGGTTTCAGGGAGGGCCCAACGCAGGTCACACCCTACAGATAGAAGGAGACAAGCATGTTTTGCACACTATTCCCTCAGGGATATTTCATCCCGAAAAAATAAATATTATCGGTAACGGAGTAATCGCTGATCCTTATATTTTATCGCAGGAACTTGCAAAGCTTGTACTTAAAGGTGTTGACCCACGGGTTAACCTCCGCATTTCGAAACGCGCTCACCTCATTCTGCCTACACACCGCATGTTGGATGCCGCTTATGAGCAAGCCATGGGTGCAGGCAAAATTGGATCAACGCTTAAAGGAATTGGTCCATGTTACACGGATAAAACCGCCCGTTACGGATTACGATTCGGAGATATACTTGCCAATGATTTTACTGATAAATATAACGCGCTGAAAATTAGGCACATCAAAATACTTGAATCGTACAATTTTGATCATAAAACACAACTGATTGATAAATCGTCATTTGACGAATATGAGAAAAACTGGTTTGCAGCTATTGAAGAACTCCGCACATTCCCTTTAATTGACAGCGAATTGTACATCAACAAAGCGTTAGCCGAAGGTAAAACCATTTTAGCTGAAGGCGCACAGGGTAGTTTGCTGGATATTGATTTCGGATCGTATCCGTATGTTACTTCAAGCAATACTATTACAGCCGGAGTTTGTTCCGGGCTTGGGGTTCCGCCATCGGCAATAGGAAAGGTTTTCGGGGTTTTTAAAGCATATTGTACACGTGTCGGCAGCGGACCATTTCCTACCGAGTTAAATGATGCAACCGGTGAAAGCCTGCGCGATCATGGTAAAGAGTTCGGGTCCACAACCGGACGTCCGCGCCGTTGCGGATGGCTCGATTTGCCTGCCCTGCGCTATGCTATTATGCTCAATGGAGTTACTGACCTGGTAATGATGAAATCGGATGTGATGAACGATTTTGAAACAATAAATATCTGTACCGGTTACGAAGTTAATGGAGAAACTGTTCAGGATCTTACCTACGAAACCTTGGCAAACCCTGTAAAACCTTTATACCAATCATTCGAAGGTTGGAAACAGCCGCTTCATGGTATCAGCGATTATAATCTGCTACCTGCCAAACTGAAAGAATACACCGGTTTTATTGAAAATACAGTTGGATTACCGGTTAAAATACTATCGTCGGGCCCTGGCAGAGAAGAAACGATACAGCGATAAATAATAAATCTTCTGAATAATACAGGACACCGGTAATTTTGCCGGTGTTTTCTGTTTAGGCTTGTTATAGTGAGGGCTTGACTTAAAGTCAAACCCTCACTAATATACCAAACCTAATAGAGTTGCGATTTCAAATTGCACCCTCCCCGAAACCTGAACTCTAAACTAAAAACGGCCACCCAAAGGCAGCCGTTTTTCTATGTATCACGGGGTGAAGTCGAGTCACCCAGTAAATAAAACTAAAGTTTCCGTTTTACTTCTACTTCTTCATATCCTTCAACAATATCACCAATTTTGATATCATTAAAGTTATCGATGTTCAATCCGCATTCATAACCGGTAAGTACTTCTTTTACATCATCCTTGAAACGTTTGAGCGAACCCAGCGATCCGGTGTGAACCACAATACCATCGCGGATAACGCGGATGCGTGTGTTACGGGTTATTTTACCATCGAGTACCATACATCCTGCAATTGCACCCACTTTCGAATTGCGGAATACTTCGCGGATCTCAACGTTGCAAACAATCTTTTCTTCAATTTCAGGAGCGAGCATACCTTCAATTGCCAGCTTGATTTCGTTGATAGCCGTATAGATAATGGAATAGAAACGGATATCGATTTCTTCGCGCTCGGCTAATTTGCGGGCACTCATACTCGGACGTACCTGGAAACCGGCTATAATAGCATTGGATGCCGATGCAAGCAATACATCGCTTTCGGTAATGGCACCCACACTCTTGTGGATAACATTTACCTGTACCTGTGGCGTAGATAGTTTGAGTAACGAATCGGACAATGCTTCCACCGAACCGTCAACGTCAGCTTTCACAATTATATTCAGTTCCTTGAAATCACCGATAGCAATACGGCGGCCGATTTCGTCGAGTGTAATATGTTTTTGTGTACGGATACCTTGTTCGCGCTGCAACTGCTGACGTTTGGTAGCTATCTGTTTAGCTTCGCGTTCGTCAACCATTACTTTGAACTTATCACCTGCTTGTGGCGCACCTGTAAGTCCAAGTAAAAGTACCGGTGCCGATGGACCAGCTTCTTTAACAGGAAGGTTTCGCTCGTTGTACATGGCTTTTACTTTACCATAAACCGAACCGGCAAGTATAAAGTCGCCCAGTTTAAGAGTACCATTCTGAACGAGGAGTTTTGCAACATATCCGCGGCCTTTATCCAATGAAGATTCGATAACCGTACCTGAAGCCCTGGCTTCCGGATTAGCATGGAGATCGAGTAATTCGGCCTCGAGCAATACTTTATCAAGAAGCTCGGTAACATTAATACCTTTTTTCGCCGAAATTTCCTGGCTCTGGTATTTACCGCCCCAATCTTCGACAAGAATATTAAGTTTCGAAAGTTCTTCTTTTATTTTTTCAGGATTTGCTCCGTTTTTATCAATTTTATTGATGGCAAATACCATCGGAACACCAGCTGCCTGAGCGTGATTGATAGCCTCTTTAGTTTGTGGCATCACGGTATCGTCAGCTGCAACTACAATAATTACAATGTCAGTAACCTGTGCACCACGGGCACGCATAGCTGTAAATGCTTCGTGACCAGGAGTATCGAGGAAAGTGATCTTACGTCCATCTTCCAGTTGTACCTCGTAAGCACCGATATGCTGGGTTATACCTCCTGCTTCTCCTGCAATTACGTTGGCACTGCGTATATGGTCGAGGAGCGATGTTTTACCATGGTCAACGTGACCCATAACAGTAACAATAGGATTACGGGGTTTCAGCTGAGAGGGATCGTCAGTTTCATCGGAGTTGTCAATAGCTTCCTGCACTTCAACACTTACAAACTCAACCTTATAACCAAATTCGTCAGCTAACACTGAAATAGTTTCTGCATCGAGGCGCTGGTTAATTGAAACAAACATACCAACAGCCATACAGGTTGCAATAATCTTTGTAACAGGTACATCCATCATGACTGAAAGATCGTTGGCAGTAACAAATTCAGTTACTTTGAGTGTCAATTTATCCTTTTCCAGCTTTGTAATTTCCTCCTGCATATGCTGACTGGCAACATTCCTTTTCTCGCGGCGGTATTTCGAAGCTTTCGATTTCCCTGTACCGCTTAAGCGTTGCAAGGTTTCCTTGATTTGTTTTGCGATATCCTCTTCCGTAAGCTCAGCTTTAGGCTCAGCATGACGTGAATGTCCTTTAGCGGCTGGTTTTGGTTTATTCCTGTCGTGAGGCCTGGCAGGGGTTACAACTCTTGGTGTTGTTGTTCCCGGAGTTGCTCCCGGAGTTGCTTCTGTAGTACCGGTTTTGCCTTTGTTCAGGCGTTTGCGTTTACGTTTCTTCGACTTGCTGTCCTCATCACTTGATGACGCAACAGGTTTGCGAGGTTCAGGACGTGAAGGTGATGGTAATTCAATTTTACTTAAAATCTTAGGCCCTTCGAGTTTGGTAAACTTGGTGGCAAGATAATTAGCATCGTTCTTATGATACAAACCGTCAGCCGATGGTTGATCTGTTGCACGTGCCGGTGAATCGTCAGTTGCTACAGGAGTAACAGCAGGAACAATAGTTTCAGCAGGAGTAATAACCGGAGCAACAGCAGTTTTTTCTTTCACTTTTGCGACTACCGGAACTGCAACCTCACCCTGTTTAGGTGGGCTTACTTTTTGTTGAGCAACATCCTTTGGTGCTTCAACATATACTTTTTTATGATCTTTAGAAGCAGCCTTTTCAGGTTTTTCCTTTTTCTTTGGCTTTTTATCAAATTGTTTCAGGTCAATTCGCCCCAAAACTTTAGGGCCAGTATGTGCTGTTTCAGCAGTTTCGTCACTGATTTCGGCAACAGGAGCAATTTCTTTTTCAACCGGAGCATTACTCTCAGCAACAGGTTCCGGTGTTTTTACAACCTGAACAGTTTCATGCTTAACTTCCGGAGTCACTGGTTTCTCAGTAATAGTTTCTGCCTGGGGAAGTTTGATTTCTGGCTCCTTTTCGGAACTAACTGCTGGTTCCTCTTTTGCAACAGGTGCAGAAACAGGTTTAGCAACTGGCGCTGCTTCAGCCGGTGTTTCAGCAATAACCTTTTTCTCAGGAACAATTTCAACAGGTGGAGCCTGAACAACAACCGGCTTGGGAGCAACAGGTGCTTCTACAGGTGCCGGAACCACAGGTTTTACTTCGCTTTCCTTAACTACTTTTACTTCAGCAGTTTCTTTGACGAGCGGTTTCTTTTCCTCGGCTTTAGCAGCTTTCTGAGCCTGATACTCCAACTCAATATGTTTTGCAATATCCTTTGCAGCCTTATCGGGCTGATATTCTTTCAACAAAAGAGTATGCATATCCGGATTCAACTTAGTGTTCGGATTACTATCAATTTTGAATCCCTTTTTGTGAAGGAAATCAACGATAGTGGATACACCGACATTAAATTCGGTTGCGGCTTTTCCAAGCCTGATTGATATAGGTCCGTCTGACATGCTTTTTTCGAAATTTCGCCTGAAGCTCGGAATAAGTGAGTAAAAGTACGATTTAATTTTCAAACTTTTGTTAATTGATTACAGAGATGAGCCAGCTTGCAGTGTATGCAATGCCTTGGTGGTTCACTGTTTTGCTTATTTTCAGCTCGCCATCATCTGTGATTGTGGATTATTCGAACTCGGCTTTCAAAATCCTGTGCACTTCGCGGATGGTTTCTTCTTCCAGCTGCGAACGGCGCACTAATTCATCAGCGCTGAGTTCAAGTACACTTTTGGCTGTATCACAACCAATACTTTTCAATTCGTCGATTATCCACTGATCGATTTCATCATTGAATTCCTGCAGGTCAACATCTTCGTAATCGGAATCGGTATCGCGGTAAACATCGATTTCGTATCCGGTAAGTTTTCCTGCAAGTTTAATGTTATGACCACCTTTACCGATAGCCAGCGAAACCTGGTCGGGTTTCATATAAACTTCGGCTCTCTTGCTTTCATCATCGAGAGTAATGGAAGTAATTTTAGCCGGGCTTAACGAACGCTGAATGTAAAGGCTTGAATTGGAAGTGAAATTGATAACATCAATATTTTCATTTCTTAACTCACGGACAATTCCATGAATTCTCGATCCTTTCATACCAACACAGGCACCAACAGGATCGATACGGTCGTCGTATGATTCAACAGCTATTTTAGCTCTTTCGCCAGGAACACGCACAATGTTTTTGATAGTAATAAGCCCGTCGAAAATTTCGGGAACCTCCGCTTCGAGCAAACGCTCAAGGAAGAGTGGCGATGTACGCGAAAGTATGATAACCGGTGAGTTTTTCTTCATATCCACGCGGGCAACAACGGCACGTATGGTATCACCTTTACGGTAGAAATCGCCAGGAATTTGTTCCGATCGTGGCATGGTTAGTTCCAGGTCTTCATCGTCGAGAACGAGGATTTCATTTTTCCATACCTGATACACTTCGCCTGTAACTATATCGCCAATGCGATCCTTATATTTACGGAAGATATTGTCCTTTTCGTATTCCTGAACTTTCGAAATCAGATTTTGCCTTACGGTAAGAATCTCGCGGCGTCCGATGTCGGCAAGTTTGATAGGTTCAACTACCTCTTCTCCAACTTCGAAGTCGGGTTCAATCTTGATGGCTTCGGAATATGAAATCTGGAGATTATCATCTTCCATTTGGTCATCTTCAACGATGGTGCGCTTACGCCAGATTTCGAGGTCACCCTTGTCGACATTGACAATGATATCGATGTTTTCGTCGGTACCATGCTTTTTAATCAACATATGCCTGAATACGTCTTCGAGAATACGCATCAGGGTTTCACGATCAATGTTCTTGAATTCCTTGAATTCAGAAAATGTCTCGACCAGGTTGATGTGTTCCATTTCGCCCATGGCAAATCAATTATTTGAGTTTCAGATTTTAATTATTTCTTTGGTTTCCTTTATATCGCTATAAAGAAAGGTATGCGTAGTTTCGGTAATCGCTTTTTTAACTTTAGTGATTGACTTTACAGTAAATCCTTCAGCATCAGCTGCAAGAAGAGTACCCTCAGTTTTGTTGTTGTCTTTTAAAAGGACTGCAACCTCGCGGCCTATATTTTTAATGTACTGACGTGAGAGTTTGTAAGGCTGATCAAGACCTGATGAAGATACATTCAATTCAAAATCTTCGGTTTCGCGATCCAGTTGCGACTCAATAAATTTACTTAGTTCAATACAATGCTCAATAAGTACATGCGTATCGCTATCGATAAAAATACGGATGCGGTTATCGGAACGCACTGCAACGCTTACTATAAAACGATCGCTTCCCTCAAGATGTTGAGTGGTAAGATCTTTTATGAGTTGTTCGCTGATCATTGGTATTGCTTTGTTTCAGTTAAAAAATGCAATTTAATAAAAGAGGGGACAAAAGTCCCCTCCACTTGTCGTAACGAGTTTGCATGATACTATAGGTATGCAAACTGTTGATTTCTGTTGACCGGATTTATGTTACTAAAAACAATCATTACCGGTTGTTTATATCGAAGTTGTCCGACCAGGATTCGAACCTAGACCGAATGGACCAAAACCATTCGTGCTGCCTTTACACCATCGGACAAATTTGATTTTCCTTCCAAAAGGACTGCAAAAGTAGTATTATTTTTTTACATATGTAAATTTATTCGAAAAAAGTATTCCGGGTGTGTGACATTTTCGTTTACAGGCTTAATTATGAGTTAATTAGGCAATATTATATGGATGTATTTTCATTAAATTTATTGAATTTACCTGTGAAATACACAATTCAAAAAAAACTTCCTGAATTGCCTAAAGTGAAAGTATTTGCATTTTATCGGAATTTTGAAACTGTCTAAAATTTCATAAATTCATTTTTACCCCCTCTGACTCCCCCTGAAATCAGGGGGAGAACTTGCTAAAATGGATTTGCTTTAAAGGAAAAAGCCTGAATATAGCACTATTTACCCCCTCCCTGAAATCAGGGAGGGTTGGGGAGGGTACTTTTTGAGAAATTTAGACAGTCTCTTAATAAGTTACAAGCCGCAAAACCTTTGATAACCTATTTTAACCTTTATGCTGAAAAACCGGAAAAACAGAGTTGAACAGTTGAATGATCTCAGCACTATTTTTTCATATTCCAACCTATGGCAAATGTGTGCCCGCTCCCGATCATGTGTTTGGCATGTATTGGATTTTCAGATAAATAAGTAAACACAAAATCATTATAAAGTACCTGTGTAAAAATAAAAATCGAACTCTCACTGCGGTAACCAATTCCAAAAGCCAAATAGTTGAGTTCGGATCTGATTGAAATATCATATTTTATTTCATCATGAACGGAATTACGTACCGTTACCTCGGGTTTAAAACCAATTTTTTCGGAAAGCTGGAATTTATAATTGCCTGTCAAAAATAACTTTCTGTATCGGCTTATGTCTTTTGCGGGGCTATCATCAAACCTGAAAGTAGCAGGTGCAAGGTTTAACGCTGAAAACGATAGTTGAAAATCCTTGTTGCGATAGGTTGTGCCAAATCCACCATCAATTATTGTGGAGCTGTTGTTCCCGTTAACCAGTCGTGGATCGCCACCATGGCTTGGGCTGAGTGAATTTATATCAATGTTCAGATTTTCAACTATTCCGCTGATGCCAAAAGACAGACGAGAACTGCGCGACAATGGAATATGATAAGCATATATAGCATTGAAAATAAGTTGATTGAACGGACCAATCCTTTCCCTTAATACCGAAGCACCCAAACCAACCCATGGCAGATTGCGTGATTTCCTTTCCCGTTTGCGCAAATCGGGCTCTACCGAAAAACTAACCATAAAATCGCTCACAGGTTTAAAACCACCGGCCCATAGATTATAGGTTGCCAGATCTGCTTTGATTTTACTTTCGTGTGCAGCAAAAGAAGGATTATTCACCATCGGATTGAGGATGGTAAAATAATGAAACGGGAAGTCCTGCGCTTTGAGCTGAATTGCTATAAGCACCAGAATTACTATACACGCTGATTTAACTGATTTCATAGTAAAACTGTTATCTGACCATACCTGATATCTCCCGAATCGAAAGTGATTTGATATAAATACGTGCCCTGGATAATTTTCCCTTTAATACCACCATCCCAGGGAATATATCCGCTGCTGGATTCAAATACTTTTTGCCCGTATTTATCATAAACAATAATATTTTTAACCGGATGAAAGCCAATGTTACTGAATTCCCACACATCGTTGAAACCATCGCCATTAGGTGTAAACACATCGGGTATTATCAAAGTATCATCAATTTCCATTTTGATGGTGTTCGACCACGAATCATTATTTTTATCCTGATTTATTTCTTTAACCTTGAAAAAGTGGGTCAATGATACTCCCTGAATGGTGTAAATGAAATCATTACCTGTTTCGATAAGGGAGATAAGTTCCCAGCCGTCAGTTCCATTTTCCGAATGCCATACTTCATGTTTTAATCTGTCAGTTGCCCAAAAACTGTTTATATTCCAGCGCAGCACTATTTTCTCGGGTTAATCAGCTATTTCTCCTTTTAAAACAATTACTTGTTGCTTATTGGAGTGAAACACTTCATTGCATGAATTATTGACTTTGAGTTGCATAATTACCGGATTCAAAGCCGAAGCGGGCGGAACATAAATGTACTCACTGTTTGTTTGAATGGGTATTCGCGACTCCTGAATCGTATCCCCATCTTCACTCAGTATCAAAAGAAAAAGCGAATGGATCATATCCTGAAGTTTTGCAGAAGAATAGCTGATGATTAGGTTATTATCGCTGTTAAATGAAACCTGGTTAAGCTCTATTTCAAGGCTGTCATTTACTATTTCGACCACCAAAGGTTGCGATTCGCCAAAACAAATGGTATCAGTTGTAACGCTTGTTTCCTGCACAAAAACTGAATGCTGCCCGGCAGTGTTCCAGTTAACAACTATCTGGTTGGTACTTTGTCCCGAGGTAATATCCCCGTCATCAACAATCCAGTTATAAAAGGAACCATTTGTATTGCCGATCCGGTAAAGGATATTTTTACTGCTTGCAATGCAAATATTGTTTAATCCTTTAGGTGTTTCGGTGATGAGGTGAACATTAATACGAACAGGAAAAACTGTGGTTTCGGAATTACACTGGTAGCTATTCGTCGAAAATACACTTGCCAAAGCACTTGGATTGGTATCAAACCAGCTTATTTTAATAGTATCGTTTGCCGGATCTGATACTATTAAACCTCCATCAGCCAGCCAATGCAGCGTATTATTGTCATCAACCGTCCAATAATCTACTCCTTCAACAAACGGACAAACCGACCAGCTTCCGTAAAGCGGCAAAGCTTTTGGTGCAGGCAAAATCGTTACTTTGGTAGCATCGAAATTAACCCAGCAGTTTCCGTCAGTAGCGCGCAGCATGAGAGTAACCAGAGAGGGAGAACCATAATTTACTGGTCCGGTAAAAATTGTGTTTGCCTCAAAAGGATCGGAAATATTATCTTCAGGACTCCATTTGTAAAAAACATCAGGATTTCCAGGTTTACCTAATGTGCCGGAAGTTCCTGAGCAGATTTCAAATTCCGGACCGGCATCAGCCATTACTTCCTCAATGTTTTCAGGGTTTTTATCTCTGAAAAAACTGGTAAGAAATTCAGGGAATCTATATATTTCAAAATCAAATGTGTAGTAATCCATTTCAACACCGCAAGCATCACCGCTATTATTGGGATTATTAATTCTCCCCATCTTCGTTTTTTGATCCTGAATTTCGAAATATAAAAAATATATTTTCCCGTCGGGGGCTAATTGCAAATCCATCCCCGGAAGAGTTACTAAAGTATCAGAATTTAATGTACGTATTGTTTTTACTGAATTCAATGTTTTTTTTGAATCCGAAAAGCCTGCATCGACCTGAATCAGGTTTGCTCCTGAAAAATAATAGCACAGTCGGCAATCAGGAGAAAATTCAACATCTGGATATATCTCATATCCGGCATTCCTGAAATTATATAAGTTCCCATTGGTAAAATCAAAATCAACAATCTGGCAGGAAACTATTTGACCGACGTTATACTGGAATCCAAAATAGAATTTATCTCCATTTGGCGAGAACTTATATCCACCGGAATTCCCAATATCAATATCATCGTTTATTATTGGAGTGAGTGATATGCCATTTTCATCAATTTTATAAAAATAAATCCTGTCGCGCCCAATATTACCAACTACATTATCATTCCTATCGATAATCAACCAATAATAGCTGTTGTTGCAATACCCTGCTATTGTAGGTCCATCATGATAATTGTCGTGTATTTTTATATTTTTCCTTACTGCTTCGCCCCTTCCGCCGTAAGCATTGGTATTTATTTCGGCATAGTAAAGTGTATTGTTATACATACCTGCTGAAATAGTGTTTTTATCTTCCTCATAAATAAGGATATACCAACCTTCTTTTTTGGGATAGGGTATAAATACAGGAAGATTACTAAAATATTCACCAGGCTTGATGAGTTCCTCGCCGTTTATAAGAATTTCGTTATTGCTGTTCCAGATTGTACGGCCATCAGAATACAAAACCAAATTGCCGTCCTTATCGCATATAGTTGCTTTGGCATTTGGGTTGCCATTAAAAGCGGAAACTTCAAGAGTTCCGGATCGAAAGTTGAATTGTTTACCTGACCCAACAGCCCATATATCAGCTTCGCTCTGTGCATTAATACATATCGGATAAAAAATAGATAGCAATAGAATGAGCAATCCTGTTTTGTAAAAATAAGTGTTAGTTTTTCGTTTAAAAAACATTGGCTGAAATGAGTTTCTGGAGCGCGATAAATGTATTAAAAAATCTTACACCCAATCTGTAGCAGGTAATTTGGCTGCATAATTTTTGGGGAATCTCATATTTTAAAAAATAGCTACTTTTGCCGCCCTCAACTATACCGACAAAATTGTTACTGCAAAAAAATATGGCTTCATCGAATCACAAAAAGAAAGACCGACTACTCCGATGGTTTAAGAAATATCATAAATGGCCGGGAATTATATTTGCGCTTTTCATTTTACTATTTGCCGTTTCCGGAATTATTATGAACCACAGGAGTTTGTTTTCCTCCATGGACTTAAACAGAAAATGGTTACCCGGAAATTATAAATACAACAACTGGAATAAAGCTGCCTTAAAATCAGTTGAAAAAATAAGCAGTGATTCGTTGCTTGTTTATGGAAATATTGGCGTTTGGAAAACCGATAGTCTCCTAAATTCTTTCAGTGATTTCAACAAAGGATTCCCAAAAGGGATTGACAACCGCAGGATATACTCTTTATTATCCACCCGTAACAACAGGTTATTTGCGGGAACGTTATTCGGCCTTTATGAATATGACACCGAATGGAAGAAAATAGCTTTACCGGTAAAAGAAGAGCGTATAGTTAAAATTATTGAGAAAAATGATTCGCTTTTGGTGTTGACCCGTTCGGGCTTATTAGTGGCAAACACAAATGCTAAAACACTTGTTTTTAGCAAAATAAATGTACTTCCCGGCGAAGATTCTGATAATAAAGTGAGTTTATTCCGCACCGTATGGGTTATACATAGCGGCGAAATATATGGAATAGCCGGTAAATTGCTGGTTGACCTGGTAGGCTTGATATTCATTTTCGTTACACTTTCGGGACTTTTTTACTGGCTGGCGCCGCACCTATTAAAAAGAGTACAGGCATCTGCAAAAAGCAGGATTAAGAGAATTAACCGTTTTTCGCTTACCTGGCATAACAGGCTTGGATACTGGTCGATACTAATTTTGCTGCTTACTACTACAACCGGCATGTTTCTTCGTCCGCCATTGCTTATAGCAATTGGCAACAGTGAGGTGAACAAACTAAAACACTCAAAACTTGATGATCCAAATCCCTGGGACGACAAATTTCGCGACTTGCTTTTTGATGAAACACTAAATCGGTTTGTTGTTGCAACCTCTGACGGAATATATTATTCCGATGACCAATTTGGGTCTATATTACGCAAATATCGCGTTCAGCCTCCGGTAAGTATTATGGGAATAAATGTCTTTGAAAAAATATCGACCGGCGAATACCTGGTTGGAAGTTTTTCGGGGATTTACAAATGGATTCCTGAACAAGGAATAGTGATAGACTATTTCACTAAATTACCTTTAAACCAAGGCAGTGCAAGCGGTTCTCCATTTGGGGCGATTTCGGTGTCAGGGCTAATCACCAAGCCAAATGGTCATCAGTATTTATTTGATTATGCGGCTGGTGCTATCCCGATGGGCGACAGCGAAAGCTTTGCTGCAATGACTGACGAAGTTATTAAAAGCAGCCCTATCTCACTCTGGAATACATCGCAGGAGATACATACCGGGCGAATATGGGAATTTATTGCCGGCCCGTTCTATATTCTCGTAGTGCCCTTAACAGGATTGGCTTCTGTGTTAATATTGATAACCGGGTTCTTCGCATGGTGGATTCCTTACAGAAGAAAAGCTAAAAACAATACGCCGGTTGTTGAGGACGGAGTATGATGTGCCGGATTCCGAAAGGTACTGAGCAGTGCTGCCATCCTATATCTATAACCAGGAGTAAATACATGCAAAAGGTGATTGTTTTAATACTGGCGTAATCCAACAAAAGTATGATAACCCATAGGCAGGTTGACACACCTTATTATTACCGAAACCTTCCTTTAGTATGTATAAAACTTGGTGAGGATACAGGCAGTCGATATGGCGTTAGGGAGTATCACCATTCAGTTATGGCTGCAATTTCATAACATTTGCTAAAAGTTAATCAAACTTCGTATTATTTGGTTAATTTCGTGCCTTCAAAATTTTGTTTATTCATTAAACTATACTTTTCATGAAAACATTCAGGCAACTGAATAACCTCCTGGGGTGGCTAATTTTTGCGCTCTCGTCGTGGGTTTACCTGTCAACCGTTGAACCTACCGCCAGCTGGTGGGATTGCGGCGAATACATTTCAACCGCCTTTAAACTACAGGTTGGCCACCCGCCGGGAGCACCACTTTTCCAGCTACTGGGTCGTTTTTTTAGTTTATTTGCTTTTGGCGATGTAAGCAAAGTCGCGTTGATGATCAATTATATGTCAGCCATCAGCAGTTCAGCCACAATCTTATTCCTTTTCTGGAGTATTACCATGCTCGGGCTTAAATTCACCAAAAACGAAGAAATATCGACAGGACGCATGTATGCTATCCTCGGTAGCGGTTTGGTAGGCGCATTGGCTTACACTTTCAGCGATTCATTTTGGTTTTCAGCTGCAGAAGGCGAGGTTTATGCTATGTCGTCATTCTTTACTGCTATTGTTTTCTGGGCCATATTAAAATGGGATCAGGCAGCGGATCAGCCTCATTCGCAACGCTGGATCATTCTCATTGCTTACCTCATGGGACTTTCCATCGGTGTCCATCTTCTGAACCTGCTTGCCATACCGGCAATTGCCCTGGTTTTCTATTTCAGGAAATACAAAACCACATGGAAAGGGGTTGTTACTGCATTGGGAGTATCGTTTTTCATCCTTGCATTTATCATGTACCTTGTTATTCCTTATTCAGTTAGCCTGGCAGGTAAATACGAAATTTTGTTTATCAATAGCTTCGGACTACCGTTTAATACAGGAACATTATTTTATTTCCTGGTGCTTATCGGCGCTTTGGTTTGGAGTATAAGGTTTACATATCAGTCGAAGCATACAACCCAGGAATATATAGTTGGTGGCATATTGTTGCTTTTATTGGCAGCTTTTTCGTGGACCACATTTTTAGGTTTGCTGCTGGTAGCCGGTGTGTATTACTGGTACAAAAGTGTACCCGGCCGGTTCGACCGCAGCCAGGTGCGCTCGGCAGCCAATACGGTTTTCCTTTCGATTGCATTTTTACTGATGGGATATTCATCCTTCTTTATGCTTGTGATACGTGCCAATACCAACACTCCTATCAACGAAAATGATCCGAGCGATGCTGTAAGTTTACTTTCGTATCTCAACCGCGAGCAATACGGTACCTGGCCATTAGGCTACGGACAATATTACAATGCGCCTCTCGATAAAAACAAACCATACACTGATGGTACACCTTTTTATGTAAAGGACACAAAAAAAGGCAAATATGTAATGACGGACAATAGGAAAAATACCATTCCTAATTATGATCCTAAATTCAGTACTATTTTCCCACGTATGTGGAGCAATCAGAAACCAAGCCATATTCAATCATACAAATCGTGGGGAAAAATTAAAGGCATTCCTATTGATGTGGTAAACGACGAAGGAAAAACGGAAACTCTGTACAAACCAACTTTTGTTGAAAATGTAAGGTTCTTTTTCAACTACCAGGTGGGACATATGTACTTGCGCTATTTCTTCTGGAATTTTGTCGGAAGGCAAAATGATATCGAAGGTCATGGCGGAATCCGTTATGGAAACTGGGTGAGCGGAATTCCTGCAATTGATAACCCACGTTTGGGCGACCAAAGCAACCTGCCCGACAGCATGAAAAATCCGGCTAATAACAAATTCTATTTCCTGCCGCTAATCCTCGGACTTGTAGGTTTGTTTTACCATCTGCGCAAGCATAGCGATGGTTTCCTGGTTGTGTTGCTTCTCTTCTTTATGACCGGTCTGGCTATTGTTATGTACCTGAATATAACTCCGCAACAGCCCCGCGAACGCGATTATGCCTTTGCCGGTTCCTTCTATCCGTTTGCCATATGGATAGGTTTAGGCGTGCTGGCATTATGGGATTATCTGAAAAAAGTAAATGAAAAATACATCGCCATTCCTATTACGGCTGTTTGCCTGGTATTAGTTCCGGGGCTTATGGCAAGAGAAGGCTGGGACGATCATAACCGTTCAAACAAATTTGCAGCCCGCGATTTTGCTGTAAACTACCTTAATTCGTGTGCGCCCAATGCCATACTTATTACCAACGGCGATAACGATACTTTCCCTCTATGGTACGCCCAGGAAGTGGAAGGAATTCGCACCGATGTGCGGGTTGTAAACTTTATGCTTTCGTCGGGCGACTGGTATGTGCATCAGCTTATGCGGAAAATTTACGATTCCGAAGCATTGCCTTTCACACTTACGTACGATCAGTATAATAAAGGTATAAATGAAGTTTCGGCTTACTCAGGCCAGTTGCAGGAAAGAGTTGAACTTCAGGAACTTATTGATCTGATTGCCAGTGATGATCCTGCTTCGCGATTCCAGTCGGGACCGAGGTCAATAGCCATTTATCCTACCAAGAAAGTGAAGATCACGGTTGATTCGGCTGCTATGGTCAGGGATGGTATAGTTCCGGCTAACCTTGCCGACAGGGTTGTTGGCAGTGTTGAATGGGATATCAAATCGAACTATTTATACAAAAACGACCTGATGCTGCTCGATTTTCTGGCTAAAAACAAGTTTAAAAGGCCAATTTATTTTGCAAGCCCATCGAGTATCAGCGATGCCGTGGATGTGGATAAATACTGTTACCAGGAAGGTTTTGTTTACCGGTTTATGCCTGTAAAACCTGACGAACGCGACTATATCAGAGGTGTTGGAAGTGTAAATGCCGAAGCTTCGTACGATATTTTTATGAACAAATGCAAATGGGGTAACCTGAGTGCTCCGGGTGTATATGTGGACCGTGAAAGCTATCGGAATACGATGATCCCAAAGCAGAATTTTGCCCGCTTGGCACGTAAATTAACGGTTGAAGGGAAAAATGATTCCGCGGTTAAAGTTTGTGATTATGTTCAGCAGATTTTCCCCGACAATAAAATCCATTTCGATTATTATATGATTCAGTTTGTGGATGTGTATTATAGAGCAGGCGCTTTTGAAAAAGGCACCAAACTTGCTGACAGGCTGATGCAGATTTATGAGCAGAATACGGATTATATTCTGTCACTCAATCCTGAATTTCGTGGTAATTTTGATGAGGATCTGAATGAGTCGTTCAGTTTCTTTAATACCCTGAAACAGATTGCTGATCAATACGAACAGAAAGATGTTTCGAAACGTGTTGACACTTTCCTTAACCAGAAAATGGGAGCTCTGCAGTAATATTATCTTCTATTAAGCATAAATGAACAAAAGAGGGGGCTGCGGCTCCCTTTTTTATTGGATAATAAAGGACATCTTTACATTGTATAATACTGTGCGCTGCACCTTTTATTTAGGGTAAGCAGACCCTAATTATGACAGTTTGAGTATTAATAAAATGTACTTTATCGAGCCTTTCATCCTTTATATTTTAGTTTCATTTAGGACAAATCAATCTTCAAACTTCATGCTTCATGCTTCGTTCATCGACTTCGGATTTCATAACCCGGTTTTACGTTTACTTTTTCTGTAAACTCATTTCAGGACAAGACTTACTCCCGGCTTCGGACTTCCGACTTCCGACAAAAATATGATGATACATTGCAAACATTATTTAACAAGATTCAGGTTTTTCTCGTACATCACTCGTAATGAATCGAAACTAGCTCTGTATTTTTCATTTACGGGCAAAGCCGGTGGCGATTCCATCTTAAGCGGATCGATAGCAACATTGTTTTTATACACCCGGAAATCGAGATGTGGACCTGTTGACAGACCCGTACTGCCTACATAACCTATCACCTGTCCCTGGCTTACGCTGGCTCCGGCTCTAATACCCGGACCGAAACCTGACAAATGAAGATAAGAGGTAGTATAGCCATTGCTATGCCTAACAGAAATAATTTTACCGGCACCGCCCGAATAGGCAGCTTTTGTAACGGTTCCATTTCCTATAGTGTGAACAGGAGTTCCTTTTGGAGCAGCATAATCAACCCCATGATGTGGACGACGTATGCGAAGTACCGGATGCAAACGGCTATTGGAGAATTTTGATGATATGCGTGAAAATTTTAATGGTGCTTTCAGAAACTCTTTCCGGAGATTCTGACCATGATTATCAAAATAATCGGTAACATTATTCTGTCCGAAACGATGTGCATAATACTCTTTTCCATTGTGTATAAAAAGTGCTGAGTGTATTTCGCCTATACTTATCTGCTTTCCATCCACTGATAATTCTTCATAAATAACTTTAAAAGCATCCCCTTTCTGTATCGCGTAAAAATCAATTGACCATTGGTAAATATTTGCAAGTGCAACAGCCATATTGGGGTCAACTCCCGATTTCTGCATGGCAACCCATAACGATGAGGTTATAACTCCTGCTGATGATTTCAAACTACGAACTACTTCTTTAGCATCCTTATGCACATGAACCGAATCGCAGAAATCAAAAACAACATAACTGGTATCGTTTATTGCATAAATAAAATACATTAAACGGCTATCCTTGGTGTTACTCATCATAGCAGTGTATGTATTGCCGCTTCGTAATTTTCGGATATCAAAAATGCCGTTGGTATAAGTGGTCAGATTGCCAACAATACGCTGCTCCACCCCAAGGCTTGTAAGAATTCCGCCCAGGTTATCACCGGACTTAACCTCCCGACGTTCGATTTTGAAAGAGTCAGTAACAATACCATATTCAATGGTTTGCGCTATTTCATCAACGGGATGAACGATAGGTTCGAAAACAAAATCCTTAAAAGCAATCAGGGCAACTACCGAGACGATAACAATGAGTATAATTCCAACAAACAGTCGTATTTTCTTTTTATTTAATTCCATCAATTTTAATCAGTTAAATGTTTTTAGATAAATATATTTCGTTTAAACGAAAAAAAACCATTGTTTCTTTTACCAATGCAAAAAAAAGCAGGGTTTCCCCGGCTTTTCATTACAATTTAATTTCCTTTGCACCTGTTAGTTATATATCCGCCAATTTCACTTTTAAGAAAAACCCAGTGTCACTTCAGCGCAACCTAACTCATATGAGCTTCGGCGAAATCGCGCCCTGCCTGCAAAGCGTCAAGATTCAGTTTTACAACATCATCGCCTTTACGCGAAAAAATCCGGCGTATGGATTCCTGCAATTCGTCATATCCTATTTCAAGAAATGGAGAAGCTGCGCCAAGAATTACCATATTGGCCGATCGGGCTGAACCCAGGTTTTTAGCAATTTCGTCAGCATCGAGTGCAATATGGTTTTCGAACTTTTCGATTTCGGCCATCAGATCGGCCATAGCCGGATAGTTGGTAATATTAACGAATGGTTTTGTATTAGTTATCAGCCAGCCGGTGGGCGACAATAAAGGCAGATACCGCAATGATTCCATAGGCTCAACCGAAATAATAAGATCTGCCTGCCCATATGGGATAAGGTCAGATGCAATTTCGTGATCCGCAATCCGCAGGTTCGAAGATACATCTCCGCCGCGCTGGCTCATACCGTGAACTTCGGCCTGTTTAAGGTGCAGTCCGGCATTAAGAGCTGCCATGCCAATAGTTGTTGCAATCGAAAGAATGCCTTGTCCTCCCACACCTGCTAATATTATGTCTCGCTTCATGATTTTTTGATTATCAATAGTAAAATGTTGTTTTTTAGTAATTTGTTTCAACAATTCCATTTAAATGAAAATCATTGAACGCTGAAACTTATTCTGAATATTTTCAGACTTCAGATTAAACAGCAGCAGCTTTCTTCTTTTCTTTCAGATGTTTAACTGCCGTTTGAATACATTCCCTGCGCGGAATAATTACGCTTACGCCTTTGTATTCGAGCTCCTGTTCCAGTATTGCCAGGTTTTCGAGGTGGTGCTTAGGCGATGGGTCAAGAACAAAAATATGATCTTTATCAACACCAACACCCAGGCAAATATCCTCAATACGGCCAAATGCTGATGAATCCTGACCGCCCGTCATGGCTGTTGTTTCATTATCGAGTATCATGATGGTGATCTGGCTTTTATCCTTCACACAATCAATTAAACCGGTAATTCCGCTATGTGTAAAAGTGCTGTCGCCGATATCTGCAACTGCCGGAAGCAGCCCTGCATCAGCAGCTCCTTTTGCCATGGTTATGGAAGCGCCCATATCCACACATGTGTTAATTGCATCGAAAGGATCGAGCGCGCCTAAGGTGTAGCAACCAATATCGGAAAACACCCTGCCTTTACTCCATTTTTCAAGCGACTCGTTGAGTGCGTTATAGGAATAAATATGTGGGCAACCTTTACACAACGAAGGCGGGCGACCAACCACAACCGAAGGAATATCTTTGCCACGGGTATCTTTCATTCCCAGAGCAACGGCAACGATGTTAGGATTAAGTTCTCCATCACGTGGTACGGTTCCATCGAGGCGGCCATGAATGGTTTTCCCATTATTCATAAATCCTTTAATTGCTTCTTCCACAACAGGGTAGCCCTCTTCGAGTATCAATAATTTATCACAACTGTTGTAAATTTTTTCAACCATTGTGTGGGGCAAAGGATACTGGGCAATTTTTAAAACCGGATGAGGGAAATGCCTGTCGGGATAATTTTCGAGCAGGTAATTGTATGCAATGCCGGTGGTAATTATTCCCAACGTTTTATCTTCACCATCAGTAAAAACATTAAAACCCGAATCGGTGGCATAGCTCTCAAAATCTACCTGCTTGGCCAATAACTCTTTGTATTGCCTGCGTGCATTGGCTGGCAAAAGGATAAACTGACGGTGATTTGCTGGTAAACGTATTTCGTTTTGCTGCCGGGGCGGTTTGCAAACTACGCCGGCACGCGAATGAGCCAGTCGGGTTGTAATACGCATCAGCACCGGAACGCCAAGTTTTTCGGACATTTCGAAACCATAATGAACCATATCGTAAGCATCCTGCTGGTTGGTAGGTTCCAGAACAGGGATAAGTGCAAATTTGCCGTAAACCCGTGAGTCCTGTTCATTTTGCGAAGAGTGCATCGATGGATCATCGGCAGAAACAACAATAAGTCCGCCATTAGCGCCTGTAATAGCTGAATTTATAAACGCATCAGCCGCAACATTCAAACCAACATGCTTCATGCAAACCATAGCACGCTTACCGGCGTATGACATTCCTAAAGCAGATTCCATTGCCGTTTTTTCGTTGGTCGACCAACCGGCACGAACAAGACCGATTTTAGCTTCCTTCGATTTCATAACGTATTCGGTAATTTCGGTCGAAGGAGTTCCCGGATAAGCATAAATACCTGACATACCGGCATCTATACCGGCCTGGGCTATGGCTTCATCGCCTAACAACATTATTTTTGTACTCATATCGTGGTTTTTTATGTGGCAAATTTTAAACCACAAACCTACATGAATTGATCCTGATTAACAAGCACTTTTTGAAATAATCATTCTAAATACCGGCCTGTTTTAAGTGTGAAAACAAATCATATTTTGCTATTTCGAACACCTCCACTACTCAGTTGTTTAGTACTTTTGCAGGATAAGGCAGGTAATGGGAAACAACACATTACAGATAGCTGAAACCGGTAACTCCGAAACACTAGAAAATAAATCACTTTGAACTACTTAGCACATCTTTTTCTTGCAGGCACACATCCCGATATTATACTCGGAAATTTTATTGCCGATCATGTAAAAGGGAAAGAAATACTTAATTATTCAGATACTGTAAAGGAAGGTATCACCATGCATCGGGCTATCGATACGTTTACGGATCAACATCCCGTTGTTAAACAAAGTATTGCCCGACTCAGAACCGATTTCAGGAAGTATTCAGGAGTAATTGTTGATATGTATTACGACCATTTTCTTTCATCGAACTGGGACGAATATTCGCCTGTTGATATTCATACTTTTACAAAAACCAGGTACGATATACTGAACTCTTATGTTGATATACTTCCAACGCGGTCGGCGAGGTTGCTCTTTTATATGGAAAAGTATAACTGGCTGCTGTCGTACAGTACTTTTGAGGGTATGCAACAGGCATTTAACGGTATGTCGAGGCGAACCACTTTTGAATCAAAAATGGAACTGGCAGTTATAAATCTCAAAGCAGGATATCCTGAATTCGGACAAGAGTTCGGACAGTTTTTCCCTAATCTGCAATCGTTTGTACATCAAAATTTTGATATTAAAACGCAGCAGTAATGCCCTTATTCGGGATGAACCCGAATCCGGAGAAAACAAAAAGAATAGGAATAAAACTGGTGAATTCAGAAAAAAAGCCACCCCTTTCGGGAATGGCTCTTAAATCGCAGAAAATTAAGAAATTAATCCTCAATAATCACTTCTTTGCCGGCAGCATAATCTTCGAGAATAGCTGTGGTGATTGACTTAGGACGCTCCAGCGGATAACCCAGAGCACGATCCCATATTATATTTGCAGTAATTCCTATTGCACGACCGATTCCGAAAAGTACTGTATAGAAATCATATTCCTTTACACCGTAATGCCATTGAATAACACCTGACTGAGCATCAACGTTGGGCCATGGATTTTTAGCTTTCCCTTGTTCACGCAGGATATCAGGAACAACTTTGTAAAGCATATCAGTATATTTGAACATCAGATCGTCCTTCAGATGTGTGAGACAGAAATTATGCTGTAGCGTGTATCTTGGATCTGTTTTACGAAGAACTGCATGACCATAACCGGGAATGACCTGTCCAGATTTAAGGGTATCCCACACAAATAGCTTCATTTCCTCTTCGGTAGGAACTCTGTCCTCCATTTTTTCCATAACTCCCTGCAGCCACCGGAGAACTTCCTGGTTGGCAAGTCCGTGCAATGGTCCGGCCAGGCCGTTAACCATAGCTGCAATACTGAGGTAGATATCAGACAGTGAACTGGAAACCAAGTGACCTGTATGAGCACTAACATTACCGCCTTCGTGATCGGCATGAATAATAAAATGCATACGGCTAACATCATCGTATGGTTTTCCGATGCCCATCATATGAGCAAAGTTGGCTCCAAAATCGAGATATGGATTGGATTGGATGCGTTTGCCGTCGCGGTACAGTTTTGCATAGATATAGGTAGCTATTTCCGGCATTTTAGCTAACAGGTTAAGGGCATCCTCGTAAGTAGGATCCCAATAATCGAGTTTATGTAATTTGCCTGAAGCATATTTTTTTGCAAAAAGCGATTCGCGCTGCAAAGTGGTAATTACAGCTGAGAATATTGCCATGGGATGGCTGCAGCATGGCATACCGTCAATTACCTCGTACACATAACGCGGAAGGATACGGCGTTTGTTAAATTCGTCTATTACATCCTGTAACTCATCTTCATTAGGAATATCGCCTGTTACCAGCAGGTAAAAAAGGCCTTCGACATAGGGCATTTCAGCACCTTTGGGTTTAGGCAGTTTCTCGAATACTTCGGGCAAAGTGAGGCCACGATACCTGATGCCTTCGAGGGGGTCGAGATAGGAAATATCGGTAAGTAATACTTTAACACCTCGCATACCTCCTATCACCTGCCCGATAGTAACCTGATCGATCACCACATGACCGTATTCTTTCAGAAGTTTCTCAGTACGTGGACGCCATTCCAATATTTTCTCGTGAAGTCTGTCTTTAAGCCTGTGCGACATAGGAATAAATTTGTTAAGTTAATTAAATCTCTTTATTTTGATTATAAGCAAGTTAGCAGAGTTCTATCCTGTAACTATTACATGTTTTTTATCATTTCGGTACCGAATTCTGATGTTTTCAGTTTAACTGCACCATCCATCAGGCGGTGAAAATCGTAAGTCACAGTTTTGTTTGCAATCGTTTTTTCCATTGAGGCATAAAGAAGCTGAGCAACTTCCGTCCAGCCCAGGTATTCGAACATAAGCGCACCCGATAGAATAACCGAACCCGGGTTAACCTGGTCGAGGCCAGCATATTTGGGGGCTGTTCCATGAGTAGCTTCAAAAATGGCGAACCCATTCTGGTAATTAATATTTGCACCCGGAGCAATTCCGATACCGCCAACCATGGCAGCTAAAGCATCCGAAATATAATCGCCATTCAGATTAAGTGTGGCAATAACTGAATATTCGTCAGGGCGAAGTAAAATCTGCTGAAGGAAAGCATCAGCGATCACATCTTTTACAATCACTTTACCTTCGGCAACTGCTTTATTTTGAGCTACTTCGGCTGCATCTTTGCCCTGATCGGCAGCTATGCGGTCGTATTGTGCCCAGGTAAAGGTTTTATCCCCGAATTCGCGTTCAATAAGTGCATAGCCCCATTGTTTGAAAGCGCCTTCGGTAAATTTCATAATATTTCCTTTGTGAACAATAGTAAGCGAGGGTAATTTGCGGCTGATCGTATATTCAATTGCAGCACGAACCAGTCGCTCTGTTCCTTCTTTTGAAACAGGTTTTATACCAATAGAGGATGTTTCGGGGAACCTGATATTTTTAACACCCATTTCATTCTGTAGAAAACTGATCATTTTTGCAACTTCAGGAGTACCTTGCATAAACTCGATGCCGGCATAAATATCCTCAGTATTCTCGCGAAAAATGTGCATATCTACTTTGTCGGGTCTTTTCACCGGGCTTGGAACCCCCTGAAACCAGCGCACAGGACGAAGGCAAACATAAAGGTCGAGTATCTGCCGAAGCGCAACATTAAGCGAACGGATTCCTCCTCCGACAGGCGTGGTAAGCGGACCTTTTATTCCGACGAGGTATTCTTTGAAAGCTTCCAGTGTTTCATCAGGAAGCCAGTTGCCGGTTTTCGAAAATGCTTTTTCTCCTGCCAGAACTTCTTTCCACATTATTTTTCTTTTTCCGCTGTATGCTTTTTCGACTGCTGCATCAAAAACTCTTACTGAAGCGGCCCAAATATCCGGACCGGTTCCATCACCTTCAATAAACGGTATTACCGGATAATCAGGGACTTGTAATTTGCCATTTTCAAAAATAATCTTTCCTGTGCTCATTGTAATTTATACTTTTTAGTGTTTTGAATAGTCCGTAAAGATAAAAAAAACATTGAATTTCCTACATATATACGAAAAATGTTTTAGTTATCAGAAGTGGATGTTTATTAAACTCCTGTTAAAAAACTGAACAAACAAATTTAATGAAACGTTTTATATTTTCCTAACGTTTTTACTCTTATGACGAAGCCTGTGATTTTAGCTTTACCTCATGAATTAGCTTCTCGTCAGCCGATCGTATTTTTCGATGGTGAATGCAGTTTGTGCAGCAGCACTGTAAGGTTTTTACTCAGGCATAACCGTAAAGGCAATCTCTCATTTTCTTCGTTGCAATCAATATCAGGTGCAAAAATTTCGGTTTTAGCCGGAAAAACTAACCTTCAACCTGATACAATTCTATTTCTGCAGGATAATATTTTGTTCGAATACTCAGCAGCAGCACTTAAAATAGCTGAGCATCTTGGTTTTCCGTGGAATGCAGTTGCTGTTTTTAATCTGATTCCGGTTTTACTGAGGGATAATGTATACCGTTACATTGCAAAAAACAGGTATAAGTGGTTTGGGAAAAAATCATTTTGCACTCCTCCCAACAAGGATTATTCCACCCGAATTCTGGATTGAAACAAGATAAAGGCCATGAATTATTCCTTATAAATATATCAACAGAAGCAAAACTTTTGATTTGATATATCCGTAATACCTATATTTGCAAGCCAATTGCAAAAAATCCGAAAAAATAATAGTATGTCTTTACGCCTGAAAAATCTCATCGTCCTGGTTATCTTAATTTTAACAGCTTCGTCGGTCGCTTATGCTCAACAGGGAACAATACGCGGTTTTGTTTACGAAAAAGTAAGCGGTGAACCTGTGTTGTTTACAAGCGTTTACCTGCTGAAAACCAATTATGGCGCTGCTACTGATATTAATGGATATTTTATCATATCGAAAGTCCCTGACGGCAATTATACCCTGATTATAACTTACCTTGGATTCGACACGCTTACCGAAGACATTACAATAAAGGGGAACAATGTTATATCGAAAAAATATTACCTTACCAAAGCGTCCTATTCGCTCGAAGGAGTTAATATAACTGCTGAATACACTGAACTCCGTTCCGAAACCCGTACCTCGGTTGTTAAAGTTACCCCAAAACAAATTAAACAGATACCATCAATCGGCGGACAGGCCGACCTTGCTCAATACCTGCAGGTTCTACCAGGGGTTGTATTTACTGGCGACCAGGGCGGACAGTTATACATTCGGGGAGGATCGCCAATACAGAATAAAGTTCAACTCGATGGTATGGTGATTTACAATCCGTTTCATTCCATCGGTTTGTTTTCTGTTTTCGAAACCGACCTTTTACGTTCGGCTGATATTTATTCAGGAGGATTCGGTGCCGAAATGGGCGGACGTATTTCGTCGGTTATGGATCTGACTACGCGCGATGGAAATAAAAAACGAATCTCGGGGAAAGTGGGTGCCAGTACTTTTGGTGCCAAAATATTGCTTGAAGGACCTATAGTTAAACAAAAAGGGGATAATGGCGGCAGTTCATCCTTCATCTTTTCTTATAAAAACTCATACCTTGAGCAAAGTTCAAAAGTTTTTTACAGTTATATTGATGAAGCTGGTCTCCCATTCAATTACAGCGATTTCTACGGTAAAGTATCAGTAAACGGTTCGAACGGCAGTAAGGTAAACTTTTTCGGTTTTAATTACAGCGATAATGCTACCTATAAGGCAGTATCCAATTATGCCTGGGATGCTTTAGGAGGAGGTTTAAATTTTGTTGTTATACCTGGTGCCAGCCCTGTGCTTATTGATGGAAACATTGCATTTTCGAGTTATGAAATTGCGCTTGAAGAAGCTAACGCCTCGCCACGCACCAGCAGTATAAGCGGGTTTAACGCGGGTTTTAACCTGAATTATTTCCTCGGGAAAGATCAATTGAAATTTGGTTTCGAAATGCTTGGTTTTGCGACCGACTTCAATTACACCAACAGCGCTAACCGAACTATAAAACAAGAACAGTTTACTTCCGAAATTGCCCCTTTTATTACATATAAGTTCGCCCGTAAAAAAATATTGATTGAACCAGGCATAAGGCTTCAGTATTATGCTTCATTATCGAATTCATCACTCGAACCACGCTTAGCCGTTAAATATTTGGCTACTGATAAGTTACGATTTAAATTCGCCGGCGGATTATATTCTCAGAACCTGATTGCAGCCAGCAGCGACCGCGATGTGGTTAACCTTTTCTATGGTTTCCTGTCAGGCTCTGAAGAAATTCCTGATAAATTTGAAGGAAAGGATCTGAAAAGTAAACTACAGAAATCGCAGCACCTGGTAGCGGGAGTTGAAATAGAACCTATGCGCCATGTAACAGTGAACATCGAAGCGTATTATAAAAACTTCTCGCAGTTAACAAATATTAACCGCAACAAATTATTTGAGGATAAACCACCATACAACGATCCCTCCTCACCCGATTACAAACCGGAAAACCTGCGTAAGGATTTTATTATAGAAGTAGGTGATGCCGAAGGAATCGATTTTTCGGTAAAGTACGACTACAAAAAGATTTACATATGGGCTGTTTATTCCCTTGCTTATGTTAACAAGTTCGATGGAACTGATCATTTTGTTCCTCACTATGACAGAAGGCATAATGCGAATATGCTTATTACCTATAAATTCGGGAAGCTTGATGTATGGGAATTGAATGCACGCTGGAACTACGGATCAGGTTTCCCTTTTACGCAAACGCAGGGTTATTATGAATCGTTATCATTCCCTGATGGAATTATTTCCGATTACACAAAAGAAAACGGCGAAATGGGTGTCATTTACGGCGAATACAACGAAGGCCGGCTTTCGGCATACCACCGGTTCGACTTTGGCATAACGCGCATACTTCACCTTAGTGAAACCTCAAAGCTTGAAGCAAACTTTACGGTTACCAATGTGTACAACAGGCAGAACATTTTCTACGTCGATCGCCTCACCAATGAGCGGGTTTATCAGCTTCCGGTAATGCCGAGTATAGGCATAAACTGGTCCTTCTAGTTCCCTGCGCTTATTCCTTATTTTTCGAATCAATGATAATGGTAACGGGACCATCGTTTATCAGTTCCAGCTGCATGTGTGCACCGAACTCCCCGGTGGCAACCATGTATCCAAGATCCTGCTCAATTGCATCGATAAAACTATCGTAAAGTGGCTTTGCAACTTCCGGCCGGGCAGCTTTGCTATACGACGGGCGGTTACCTCTGCGTGTGCTGGCATGAAGTGTAAACTGACTTACAACCATTATCTCGCCCCGGATATCTTTTATATCAAGATCCATTACGCCTTTGTCGTCGTCAAAAATACGCAATCCGGTTATTTTTCCTGTAATCCATTCGGTATCAGTAGCATTATCAGTATCTTCAACACTTAATAAAACCAATAATCCGGTACCAATCCGACAACTTTCCTGCCCTCCTATTGTTAGGATGCATGATGTAACTCTTTGAATAACTACTCTCATAATTTTGGGTAAATTAGTAATATTACTATCTGTAAAAATGAATTTGATCGAAATTGTTTACTCGTATTCCGCAACATCCAGGTTTTCGTCGTTAAGTAACCCGATATAATTGCGGTACCGTTCAGCATTAATTCTTCCATCATCAAGTGCCTTCTTTACGGCACATCCTGGTTCGTGCACATGTGTGCAGTTATTGTACCTGCAATCGGGCAATAGAGCACGGAATTCAGGGAAACGTTCACTTATTTCCTTGCTTTCGAAATGCACCAGTCCGAATTCCTTAATGCCAGGTGTATCTATCAAAAAACCTCCGAACGAAAGAGGATGCATTTCAGCAAAGGTTGTTGTATGCATTCCTTTATTGTGGTATGATGATATTTCACCTGTTTTTATTTCCAACAAAGGATCCAATGCATTGATCAACGCTGATTTTCCAACACCTGAATGACCCGAAAACAAATTTACTTTGCCATCAAGCACTTCACGTAAAGCATCCAGGCCTGTGCCTTCGAGAGCAGAAACGGCATACGAGGGATAACCTAAAGAACTATATAATTCCATCAGTTCAACACAACGTTTGTTTGCTTCGGCTGTATAAATATCGATCTTGTTAAAGATCAATGCAGCAGGTATATGATAAGCTTCAGCAGTTACAAGCAATCTGTCAATAAATCCTGTTGACGTTCGCGGCAGCATAATACTTGCCACAACATACAACCTGTCAATGTTGGAAGCTATGATATGACCTGATTTTGAGAGGTTTATCGACTTCCTTATGATATAATTGGTACGGGGCTTTATTACCGTAATTACACCATTATTTTCGGCCCCTTCCATCTCAAACTCTACATGATCGCCAACAGCTACAGGATTGGTGGTACGTATTCCATGTATCCGGAACTGTCCCTTCAGCCGGCAATTATACAGCGACTTATCGTCAGTCATTACGATATACCAACTTCCCGTTGATTTTATTATTATGCCCTTCACAATCTACCTTTTGCTGTATTGCCTTATCAGCCATCATTTTACCTAATGGCTAATATTCTGATACCAGAATTTGTTTTTGTAAAATTAGCGCTTTTATGCCAAACATCCCGGATAAATCCAAAATATAAAGTTAAAACAGACTTTTGCCGCGAATTGTTTTACCTGATATAATAAAGAATTGATATTGGTTTAGTAAAAATATCCTGTTAAAGCAAGCGGTATACCTTCCCCGGCAGGCAGCGGATTACTCCTTCGAATTCGAGGTTGAGCAGAACCGAAGCAGCTTTTGCAGGCATCAGCGATGTTTCGAGAAGAAGTGTATCGATTTCCATATCTCCTTTTTCTTTTAATATGCTTACAATAAGCTCTTCATCGGGCGATAAATCCAGGAACAACTGCCTCTGAACGATTTTTTTATGATCTTTTTCATCGACCCAGTTTAAAAGGTAACTTATATCTTTTGCTGATTGTATTAAAGCGGCTTTATTAATTTTTATCAGCTTATTGCATCCTTCCGAATGCGGGTCGCCAAGCCGGCCGGGCACTGCAAAAACATCACGGTTATAGGAATTGGCAATTTCGGCAGTTATCAGTGCTCCTCCGGAGGCCCCTGCTTCCACTACTATTACGGCATCGCTTATGCCTGCAATAATACGGTTTCGCATGGGAAAGTTCTCGCGGTCGGGCATAGTGTTGCTCATATACTCGCAAAGCAGACCACCCGATTCAGTCATCTTATCGGCTAATGCACGATTGGCA
>Ga0105047_10001583_pt1 | contig 40799 bp, 36 predicted proteins | sample MAT04_FD_78384 | JGI IMG/M metagenome (GOLD analysis project Ga0105047, IMG submission 78384) | Freshwater microbial communities from Lake Fryxell liftoff mats and glacier meltwater in Antarctica - MAT-04 (megahit assembly) | ecosystem: Environmental > Aquatic > Freshwater > Ice > Liftoff...
AGCCGCCAAAGTCAGTCAGGAAATGACCAGAACGCCGTAACGCCTGGAAATCCAAGGCTCCCGGCGTTCTGAGTCATTTCCTGACGTTATCTGTTCGGATATTGAGGTGGCCAAGGTGGGACTTGAACCCACACACCTTTCGGCGCTCGATTTTGAGTCGAGTGCGTCTGCCATTCCGCCACTTGGCCAATCAAACCAGAATAGACCCAGACAACGCGTCCGGCAAGACGTGTTATCGTTCCTTCATGCCGATGGGAACATCACTGCGTGTGTAAGTCTTCGCCCTGCTTCATGGTATCTGGGTTGACCCAACCCCGGAGGTTCACGTGAGCACCGATCAACTGGTGGAACGGCTCGATGTCCTGGCTGTTGCACCGCATCCTGACGACCTTGAGATCCTGTGCGGTGGCACTCTCGCCAAGCTCGTCAAACAAGGCTACAAGGTCGGCATCTTCGACCTCACCAGCGGCGAACCCACCCCACGCGGAAGTGTGGAAACACGCCAGAGCGAAGCCGAGGAAGCACGCCGGCTGCTCGGGGTGCCACTTCGCGTCAATGTTGAGTTGCCGAATCGCGTGCTGATGGATTGCCCCGAGAATCGCTTCAAACTCGCCACGGAGTTTCGCCGCTATCGACCCGGGATCGTCATCCTGGCGGCTGGCCGCACCCCCGCGGCATCACCGGATCACTTTCAGGGGCATCTCATCGGCGAGGCAGCTCGGTTCTACTCGCAACTCACCAAGTGGGATGAACGATTCGATGGCACCGCTCCCTACCGGGTGCCGCACCTCGTGTATGTTCCGTTCCCGACTGATGCGGAGCAGAGAAACTGGCACAGCACCTTTGTGGTCGACATCACCGAAACGTTCGATCAGAAGCTCGCTGCCGTGCGTGCGTATCGGTCGCAGTTCGATGATGAACGATTCGAGAGAGTGAAACACTTTATCACGTCCACGAACGGGTATCACGGGTTCCGTTGCGGTTACAAGTTCGGTGAGTTGTTCGCGTTGCCTCACCCGGTTGGCGCTCCGGATCTGGTGACCACGGTTTACGGGAGCAAACCAACCACGCCGCCCGATATCCCCGTGGGCCAGGGTCACATTCCGATGGGGTGAGTCAGCGGCTCGCCGGTCATCGGGTTCTCCAGCAGTCGAGCGGATCAACCCGAGAGCGGCGACCAATGCGCGAACTCCCACGCGAGGCACAGTACTACCCAGATCACGATACCCGCTATCAGGTCCACCCCAAGCCCTGCCGGGACCATCCGCTTTACCGGAGCCATCCCGGTGCCGTAGATGATGGCATTCGGCGGGGTGGACACGGGCAGTGCCGACCCGAAACTCGCCGCCAGCGCTACGCCGAGGAGCGGGGGGAGTGGATCGACGCCGGCCTCCACGCACAAACGGTGGACAACTGGCATCAGCGCCGCAGCGGCCGCCGTGTTGCTGGTCACCTCGCTGAGTAGGATGGAGGCTGCAATCGCCAAGGCCGTCAGGACCCAGAGGTCGCGGGTGCCCAGCGCACCGAACACCGTTCGCCCTGCCGCCTCCGCCAAACCCGTCCGAAACATCAACCCGCCGAGCGATAGAGCCGCACCGAACATCAGCATCGTACCCCAGTCGACCTGCCGGAAGTCGTCCGCCTCCAGGGTGAACCGCCGACCCCGCCAGTTCGTTGGCAACAGGTACAGAAGCACGACCGCGATCACCGCCGTCATCTCATCTGGGAACCGCCGCACGAACGCGGAATGAGCGTTGGGCGGTGCGAACACGCCGAGAATCCCGGGCGTAATCCACAATCCAACTGCGAATAGAAACACAACCAGTGTGTTCACCTCCCCGCGTTTCCACGGGCCAATCCGGTTGTACTCGTCGCGGAGATAGGCACGGAGGGCGGTCAGATCCAGGTTACCGGGTGGGGCCAACAGCCGCAGCCAGGCGTACATCCCGACGAAGATCACCACTGTGGCGGGCACTCCGACCGCCATCCAGTGGAGAAAATCGACCCCGCGGCCGAGCACCTCCGGCCGCTTCAGGAACCCGATGGCGAAGACGTTCGTGGCCGTCCCGATCGGGGTGGCAATCCCACCGATGCTCGACCCAGTGGCGACCACCAGCAGGAGCGCTGTGGCGAACCAGGATCGGGCGAACCCTGACCCGCTTCCGGAGTCGAGCACGGCGATCATGCCGACCACGACCGGGCACATCATCGCGGTCGTCGCCGTATTGCTCACCCACATCGAGACGAACGTCGTCGCGGCTCCGACGGTTAGCAGCAGCCGGCCCGGGGAGCCGGCGGCCCACCGCGATGCCAGCAGTGTCAGCGCGATCCGCCGGTCGAGTCCGTGCTTGGTCATTGCACGGCCAACGAACAGCCCACCGAGGAGGAAGAACACGGTCGGATCGGCGAACGGGGCGAGCACCGTGCGAACGCCTTCCTTCGCTTGCTCCTCAGCGGGTACGGCTCCCAGAATCACGCACAGTACAGTCGCCAGCAAGCCCGTCGCGGCAAGCGGAATCGGCTCGGTGACCCACCAGACCACAGTCAGAATCAGGATGCCTGCGAGTCGGTATGCCTCCGGTCGCAGTGCCGTACCGTCGACGAGTGTGAACCAAGCGAGCATCAGGGCCGGGCCAAGGAAGAAACCCACGCGGTCGAGTCCGAGGCGGGCGTGCGGATCGGGAACGCCCATGTGGTTGGTCCTGGTGGAGTGCGGAGTATCACGCGGCCGCGGCGAGCCACCGGCGGAAGAGTCGGCAGCGGTTGGGTTCAGAGTAGTGCGCGAACCGTCATTACTTCCCCGCGAACACGACCTTCTTCGCGCTGCGGTCGATGCCGACGAGGCCGCCGGTCTTCGGGTCGGTGGCGATCCCCTGCCCCGGGAACGGGCTTGTTAGCGCTTCGACCAGTTCGAGTTCCTTCCCGTCCTTTGGCACTTTCAGGCGATACAGCACCTTGTGATGGTGATGGGTCACAAGCAACGTGTCCCCGTCCCAGATGCCGCCGGATGCGCTCATCTTGTCCCAGTCGTCCACGACGGTTTTCGGGAACGTCCAGCGCTGATCTTCCTTGAAGCCGTCGCCAAAGCGGACGAGCACGGTCTTCGCGGCGTCAGCTCCGTAGTGCGCGAAGCAGCACCACCAGTTCTTGCCATCGTGGATGTTCCACACAAGGCTACCGGGTGGTTCCTTGAACTCGTGGAACACGGCGAGCTTGTTCGTTGCCGGGTCGTAGACGCGAATCTCGCTCATCTCGGGCTTCTTCGGGTAGTTCGAATGCGCACAGTACACCTTGCCTTCGAGCAGAAACGCGCTGTTGAGGTGTGTCGCGCCGTCAGCGCTGGCGAGTAACTTGCCGGTGGCCCGATCGTACATGGCGACCGTCGTGCTGCTCACGGCGAACACGTGTTTCTCGTCTGCCGCTGCGGCCTGTGCGGCGTGCTCGGATTTGAGTTCCCCAGTCGCCTTCCAGCCTGGCTTGAGTGTGAGCTTCGATTCGCCATCCGCAAGGAAACCTGTCAAGAGCAACAGCGCGAACATGGGCGATCTCCGGAAACTGGGATTTACTGGGTTTGCAGAGAAGCTATGTATCCACCCGCTCGGTCGGAAAGGATTTCCACCGGCACTCCGCAAGGAAGCGGGATGTTTATGCGAAGGATCGCACTTTGGTTTGGGGTGCCGACCGCTGTTGTGGTCGGTGTCTCGCTGTGGTTCACCCTCGTGCCGGGTCGCTCCGGCGCGGGGTGAACGCCTGTGGGCTGTGGCCCGGTTGGCGGTCTGCCAACCTTCAACCCATACATGCAAGCCGGACCGTACGGAGCACCGCAACCGTACTTCCCACCGCAACCGCAGTATCAGCAACCCCGGCCGCAGTATCAACAACCGCGCCCGGTCGCTGTGCAGCCGAAGCCACAACCTCGACCACAGCCAAAGCCGATCCCGGCTCCCGTGGTGATGTTGCCTGATCCCGAACCCGTGGCGGTTGCCGTGCGACCGGTCGAAGTGCCGTCGCCAGACCAACTCGGCATCCGGTTGGAAGCACCCGCCGTGGTGGTTCCCGCGCCGGACAAGCTCGGGATTCGGCTTGAATGAACTCGGGTGTCGGGTGTCGGGTGTCGGGTGTCGGGTGTCGGGGAGTCTGATCGACTCACGACTCACGACTCCCGACTCTGCGTTAACGAACCAACTCCAACACCGCCCACAACGACGGATCTTCGCCAAACGGGAAATCCCAGTTCACGCTGAGAAACTGATCACCCAGTTCCTGATCGCGGACACAATAGTACACGCCGAGCCGCGGGTGTTCTTGCGGGTCGAACCCAGACAGCGCTGCGGCCGGGATGAACGCTTCGAGCCGATACCCGCCCTTGATGCGCTCACTGCGGAACAGCACGTCAGCGAGATTCGCTGCTGGCGCGTCTTGCTGGGCACGGTTGATCTTCGCCTGCGCCACGAATGGCTCATCTTTATCGACACCGCCACCCGCTGCCAGAAACATGAAGTGATGGCAGTACCGACTCGCCCGGTGGCTGGCACGAGCGTCGCGGGTGTCGAGCAAGAGCCACAGCCCGTCGCTCGTCTTGGGCTTGTCGGAATCGCCGACGGCAACTTGCTGCTTCCCCTTCACTTCCACCTGCACGGCGATGCCGAAGTCGTTCCACGCGAGCCGCACATCGGCAAAGTTCTTCTGCTCGTCGAGCGCAGCGTGGTTCTCGATTCGTGCCTCTTCTGGCAGATCGACGAGGTTGTCGTGCTTCTCGGTATCCCGGGGCACATCCTTGACGTACGGGCACGGGTGCGCGACGCGAACGAGGAAACGATTCGGCACAATCGGCGGCATGGCGAATCCGGAGTCGCAAGTGGAAAGGATTGGAGTAGGCCCGATCACTTCTCGTCGAACAGTTTCCCGAGATCGATCTTGCGGAGCTTGAGTTTGGTCGCGGGGCCGTCGCCGTAAGCGAGGTGCAGCACGCGCTCGGCGGGCTCGAAGATCATGCTCTGCAACGTGTGCTTCCCCTGGTTCACCTTGCCGAGTTCCGCGAAGACTTCGGTCACGCCGAGCTTGCCGGCGTCCTTCCCCTGGAGCGGCGAGAGCTTCGTGTATCGCCAGCACTGTTCATCGACGCAGAGTTTATCTGTGCGGAAGTGATTCGTGCAGCACGAGACGCCATTCGCAGCCGATCGCACTTCGAGGTTGTTCGGCGTAATCTCGAACACCGCACCGCCCGATTTGTCGCAGATCGTCATGCAGCACGTCGTTGTACGAGGCATTCCACGAAGCAACTTTTCCGCTTCCGCGACCGTACCGCATTCCTCCAGAACTCGCCGGAACGCGAACAACAACGGTGTGCCTTTCCAGTTGAACCGTGCCTTGTCCTTGGATTCCTTGATGCTGATTTCGTTGATTGTGACCGATAGGCCCGCGTCGTTCATGCCGCTAATGACACCGCTGATGGGAGCGACCGTGATGGCCGCGAACGCACGCTTTCCTTCGCCCCGGTACACGGCAACCAGCGTGTGATCGTTGATCCCCTTGGTGGGGAGCCAGTCGAAATTGCGACCAAAAAGCGGGTTGCCCGTGTTGCTGCGATCTTTCTCGACGACGATGGTAGAACACCCCATTCCGCTCGACAGATCGGCCACCGTGTTCGCGAACAGTAACAGCGAGAGATCCCGCTCGGATGATTCGGCCGCCGCCTTGATTTCGGTGTTGATGTGCTCGGGAAAGTTCTGTTGCAGCAGGGCGGCCATCGTCTTGAGAAGCGGATATCGCTTCTCGATCCCGGCATCCTTGAGGAACCCTTTGTGAAGTCCGTCGATGTCCGGGGCGTTCTTGATCGCGAGTTTGCCGAACTGTTCGCCCATCTCGGCGGGCTTCCCGCGAAGCATCAACACGGGAACAGTGTCGATATACCGGAGATCGCCCTTGCCGTGCCTGGCCTCGGGGAACTGCTTTGGCTCGGCCGCCTGCAGCGGGAGAGCGAACAGACACACCGCGACGAGCAGAACGAGTCGGTTCATGGGTTGCTCGATTTAGCCCCCGGCTTGCCGGGGGTTGCGAACCCGGCGTAAACGCCGGGCTATATGATTCATTCTTCGTTCGGTTGTGTCGTCCGACCAAGCGAAACGTCAAATTCGCTCAGAAGCGGAACCAGCATCGCCGCGATCGCCACACCGAACGCGCCACAAAGCGCCAGGAACGGCACCAGTGGGTCGGCGGATTCGTCGGTGCCCGGTTTCGCGATCAGGATGTTCGCCACGCAGTAGAACATCGCGAGCGGACAGAGCACACTCGCCAGCGTCAATGCCTGCGATGGCCGGTCGGCACTCAGCACATACAGCAGTCCACCAATACCCAAAACAAGGAAGGAAATGAAGCTCAACCACTGATTCGCGAAGCTGCCGCCGTTCACGATGATGAGGTAGATGCAGATCAGCGTGCCAACCGACAGGAAGAACACGGTGCCGAGCGTGTTCGCGATCGCAAGCCGGCTGTTCGTGATTCGCAGTGAGACGTGCAACCCGAGTACGATGGCGAACGTGAACAACACCACGAGCGCCCCGCAAATGGCGATCAGCGGCGAGAAGTTCGCCTCGGCGATGGTGGCCGCATCCGCGTCGGCCGCTGTTCGCGCGAGTGCCCCACGAATCGCGTAGAAGAACGCCAGCAGTAACGGCGGGATCAGATATTCCTTGCAGTTGTAGATGACGCCCCAGATCTTCCCGAAGATAAATTCCCTTGGCGAAATGTCCGTGACCAGCAGCACGTCGAGTGCCCCCGTGTCGCGTTCGGAAGTGATCGAAGTGGCCGCCTGCGCCGCGATGAGGAGCAGGCTGAGCACCATGATCGGCACCATGCCGTATGCCGCCGCGAACGCGGGCCGCCCACCCGGGCGATTCAGTTCCGACACGGCGAAGTACATGATGAGCGCGAGCACGATGCCATAGGCGAACTTCACCAGCAGTGGCCTGCGACCATACGCGAGCGTTCGCACTTCACGCCAAAGAACCGGGTTCGCCCACACTTCGCGGAGCTTGCCCGGTGCCGCGTGTGCCTTCGCTCGCTTCTCCACTTCAATCGACTCATCCGTATCGACGACCGTTTGTGACCCCTCGCGCTGCATGATCGGTTCGCCGCTTGGGTTCCACTTCCGCAGTTTCCAGATGCCGACGCCGTTAAGCAGCGCACACCACACCAGCATCACGATGACAAATCCGTACGCGGGAGCAAGGCCGCTCCAGCCGTTCGCCGGAGGCGCGAGCACCGTCTGCATCGTCACGAATGGATCGAGCCAGCCCTGAACCTGGAACCAGTCTGCCGTGGGCGCGAACAGCGGACCGACCGCCCCGAGCGCCTGGACCAGGCAGACATACAACACCAGGAACAACACTGACAGCGCGAGTGCCTGGAACGTCCGCTCTCGCCACAACGCGATCAGGCCACCGAGCGAGCCAGCAGCGATTGCTGATGCACCCAGGACGAGAACCGTTTGCAAGACCTGCTCGGGGTCAATGCCACCAAGCAGCAGAAGCAGCGACAGCACGGGCGCGGTCACGAGAATCTGCACGAGAATTGGGAGCAACGCCCCGAGCAACTTCCCGAGCACGATTTCGTAATCCCGCATGTCGGTGAGCAGCAGCAGGATGAACGTTCGCCGGTCCTTTTCCTGCGAAACGGCACCGGCCGCGGACATGGCAGCGAAGAACAGCGTCAGAAGCAATTGCACGAACGCGATGATCTGGAATAGCAGCAACCCGAAGGCGGCGGCTTCGCCAAGCGTGGCGTCGCGCGAGAAGCCGACAGTCGCCTGCCAGGTCGTGATGCCGAGGATCGCCAGCAGGCCGACCACGGCGACTCGACCCGCATGGTGCCCGGCCCGTCGAGGGACGGTGACCACTTCTCGCATGAAGATCGGACCCAGCACGCGCGACTCCCGTGTGACTGCTTCGCGTAAGACTTTGCGAGCCACGGGGTTTATCCCCGTGGTGTGGACTTCGCTCGTAACCAGCACCCACGGGGGTAAACCCCGTGGCTCGCTGGCGGAATCAACCCGGATAAGTTATGGCTATCGGGCCGAACCTCCACGGGTTGGGTACAATCCGTGTGGTATGAAAGCAATCGTCTTCGTCTTACGAGGGTGCCCGGCCGGGTGGCTCGGTACCTACGGCAACGAGTGGGTCGGCACGCCAAACCTCGACCGCTTTGCGGCCGAATCGGTGGTGTTCGACCGGCACATCAGCGATCGCCCCGATCCGAACGCGGCTTCCGCTGCGTGGCTGGGGGGATCGCTCCCCTCCGGATCCCGGCTACCCGACGCACTGCGAGACGCCAACGTCCGCACCATTCTCGTGCGAGCCAATCACCCTGATACCGATGGCCCCGACTGGTTCTACGCCGGGTGGGGAGAAGTGTTCGATGTTCGCCCCGAGGCCGAGGATAATTCCCCGCTCGACGCACTGATTCGCGGACTCCCGCAACTCCTCGAACGAGTTGCCAAAGAGGAGAATGCGCTGTTGTGGGTCGAGATCGACCGCCTGCTGCCGCCGTGGGACGTCCGCCAAGATATCTTCGAGGCGTACATGGGCCGGGACGACGAAGAAGACGAGCAGCAAGGAGATGAGGAGGAAGACGACGAGGAGGAAGACGACGAGGAGGAAGAGGATGACAATGATGAAGACGAGGAAGCCGAAGACGACGATGTAGAAGAGGATGACGACGAGGAAGCAGACGGGGCGGAACTAACCGGCGAACCGGAGCCCGTTGCGGCTGCGGCCCCGATTCCCGAACCCGTTCCCCCCTGGTACGATCCGCTGACGGGGCCGTTCAATACCACTGATCCCGAAGCGTGGGAATGGCTGCACAGCACGTTTGCGGCGGTCGTCACAGCACTCGATGCGGAATTTGGCGCGATCTTCGAGCAGATCCGAGCGCAAGGCCTGGATCAATCCGCGACCTGCGTTCTCACGTCCGACTTCGGCTATCCGCTCGGTGAACACGGGCAGATTGGCTTGCACCGCCCGTGGTTGCATACCGAACTCGTTCACCTGCCGCTGATCGTGCGGCTTCCCGGTGCTGCGGACAAATGCCGCCGTGTCACGGGCTTCACGCAACCGCCGGACCTGTTCCCGACGCTGCTCGATCTGTTCGGCGTGAAACCGGCGGACGGGATGAGCTTATTGCCACTGGCGCGAGGAGAAGCGGAATCGACCCGGACGAAGGCCGTCACCGCGTTGGAACTGAACGGCGCTGCCGAGATAGCGATTCGCACAGACGACTGTGCGTTTCTGTTGCCGCTCACGGTGCCTGAGAGCGAGAAGCGGGAGCCGATGTTGTTCGACAAGCCCGACGACCGCTGGGAAGTGAACGACATGCGTGCGCGAAAGATCGACCACGCCGACGAACTCGAAGCCGAGTTGCGGAAGGTTTCGGGAACAGGCCAGTAACGCGACTCACGCCACGCCCAGTTGCCTCGCGATGCCACGGAGTACATCGCGGTCGGAATCGGGCCGCGTCGGGCTTCGGGGGTGGGTGGCATCGCAGCCGATCCAACCACGCAGTTTCAGGAACATCGCGGCGGCGTGTTTGTATGCCGGCACCGGGTCGCGGAATGCCAGGAATCCCAGATATTGCAGCACGTCGTTCAGTTCGTAAAAGCCGGGGTCGCCCTGTTCCCACAGCCGATCCCGCTTCGCGAACAGATCCGGTGCGAACGTGCTCAGGCCGAGCAGGTAATCGCTTCCATACATCACCATGTCGATGGCCAGATCGTTGCCGGTGAACACGCGGAAGTCGGGGCGAATCTGGTCGCGGAGCAGGATGCGCTGCCATTCCGGTTCACGGTGCAGCGACGAGTGCTTTGCCCCCAGGCACTTGCGAATCCCCAGCAGCCCACGGTACACATCGAGCGAGTAAATCTTCCCGAACGGCGCGAACATCGTGCCGAGTTCGAACCCGATGAATCCGTCGCAGTGCCGGCCGATCTCCTCGTACGCTGCGAGCAACTCCGCGTCGGGCAACCCGGTCAGGCCGAAGCTCTGGAAGATGATCGGGGTTCCGCCGCGTTCCACGATCGGGGCCATCGACCGCAAATAGGCCTCTCGATCGAACGCAGCACCGGGGGTATCGCCAACGAACACGCCTGCCGTGAATGGTCGGCCTCCTAGAGCCGAGCGCGTGGCGTCGAGCACCTGGAGGCGTTCTTCGTGCGTCAGCAGGTTGGCGAAGCCCGTGTCCATGTTCACGGCTGGTGTCAGCCCGGCGTCGGCCGTGCGAACACAGTGTGCGGCGAACGCGGGCCAGTCGGTGTCGCCGTTCGCAGTGAACGGCAACAAGATCGCGGAGATGCCCGTGATCTTCCGGCGCGGGCGAATCATGCTGATAGGGTCGATCATGGGAGCGTCGTGAGTGCGGGATTCGGGCCGCTTTGCGCAGCGCGTGCGGCTATATTACTGGTTCCAGGGTGGTTAAAGTTCCAGCTCGGGAGGGCGAGGCTCCTGCCGAGCCGTTGGCCTGCGGCTCGGCAGGAGCCTCGCCCTCCCAAACGGGTGCGTTATCCATCCTGGAACCAGTAGTATTCCTCGCTCACGGATGGCTTCCGTCTCATTCGGAAAAGGAGACTGCGGTGATGACACATCGCGAAGCTCTGGAAGTGCTGGCTGCCAAGCGGCGCGATCACGTCGTGGTGACCACGATGGGTTCGGTCGCCATCTGGCCGAAGCTCTCCGACACGCCGCGAGACTTCCACTACTTGCCGTCGAGCATGGGACAGGGTGTGCCGCTGGCACTGGGATTGTGCCTGGCGAAGCCGGGGGTTCCGGTGGTCGTGCTGGTCGGCGACGGCGGCCTGCTCATGAACCTGGGCTGCCTCGTGACGGCAACGCAGTTCCCGCTTCCGCTCACTGTGGTGCTGATCGACAACGGGCTTTACGAAGTGACGGGTGGGCAACCGGTCGTGAACGCCGGCCGCACGGACTTCGCCGCGATTGCCCGGGGTGCGGGATTCACTCGGGTGTACTCGTGCGATTCGCGAGAAGAGTGGAATGCCGTCGCGGCTGAAGCGATTTCGGGAACTGATCCGGCGTTCGTGTGGTTGAAGGTGCAAGGTGAACGCGGCAAGCCAACACCATCAGCACCACGCCCGATGGCCGAGCAGATCACGCGGCTTCGGGATTCGCTCAATCCAGCAGTTTAGGCCGCAAGGGGCACGGTCACTCCGCTACGAGCCGAGAGTGGCTTGAGTGCCTTGAACACGAGGACGCGGCCGATCATTCGTTCGAGCAACACCAGCGGCAGAATTCGCCACGGGTGTGGTAGTTCAGACCGGCGAAGGTGCCGTTTCGCGATTTTGAACTCGTGGAAGTTCGCGAAGGTACTGCGTAGCTGCCGTGCCGTGACCTTGGCCCCTGTTGTGGGGTCGGCCGGGCGTTGCCAGTACAACCACTGCAACGGCAGAATCAGATCCTGCCAGTAGCCCGCGTCGTACCGTGCCGGGAATAGCCCGATCACCTTGCCGCCCGCTTTCAGAACTCGGAATAGCTCGGAGATCCGCGACGGTGCCGGCGGCGAAGCATCGTGCAAGGCGTTCCAGGTCACGACATCGAACGCACAGTCCGGGAACGGCAACGAGGTCGTGCCGACATTCACGGTCCGAATCGGAAGCAGATGCCGGGCGAGGTTCTCTCGCACGAGTTCCGAGGCATCAGAGGACGTGAGACCGACGGTCACGGGCGTCCCCGTGCGGGCGTATTGTGCCGCATCGCTCCCCAGGCCTGGTCCCAGATAAAGCAGCGATTCGCCCGGATGTCGGCCGAATTCGAGTGCCCCCGCCAGCCAGGAACCGTGTCGTTGGTATCGCTTTTGCTCTAACTCGTCGTACCAGGCCGCCGAGAACGGCACGATCCCGCATGCTGTGCGACCATGACCCAGCGGGCGAATGAGTTCCCGGTTTGCGAGCGCAACGGGATCGGGTGGCTGGCGGAGCGCAAGAACCTGCCGCGACGGGGTCACCGGTTCCGGCGCATCACCTACCGAGAAGTACGTGATGTCACGCGCGTAGAGCTTCAGATTACCCCGGATTCCATCCATGACGCGCCCCGTCCCCGCCTCCGGCGGAGTGGTTGGTAGAATGATCGCTCCGGATACACGGTGTGCGAGTGGGGATCAACCCCAACTGTGCGACTGGGCGAGATTCTGGCGAGCCGTTCCGTTCCCCGTGTCCGGTCATGCCGGGAGGCACCAATGAGCCGATTGCTGGGCACCATCAAGCGGATGTTCGGGGGAGGCGGCGATCGGCCGCCTGATCTCGACGCGACACTGAGCGAACTTCGAACCAAAACCCCCACACCGGTGTTCTGGCTCGTCGGAAAGACGCAGTCCGGCAAGACCACCATCATCAAGTACCTCACCGGTGCGGACGATGCCATCATCGGGGCCGGCTTTCGACCCACGACCAAGACCACTCGCCGGTTCGATTTCCCCAGTGCCGAAGCTCCGTTGATGGCGTTTCTCGATACCCGCGGGCTGGACGAACCCGGCTACAACGCGACCGACGATATCGCGGCGCTCGATAGCCAGGCGCACGTCGTGATCGTCACTGCGAAGGCGACTGACTTCGCACAAGGGAACGTGCGGGCCGCACTCGGACCGATCCGGGCCGCGAACCCGTCGCGCCCCGTCGTGCTGTGCATCACCACGCTGCACGAAGCGATCCCCCGTCAACCACATCCGACGCCGTACCCATTCGGAGATTCGACGAGCGGAGAAGGTCTGCTCCCCCCCGACCTGCCCGACGACCTACGCCGCTGTATCGAGGAACACACCCGCGCGTTCGCGGGCCTTTTCGATGTTGTGGTTCCCATCGACATCACCAAAGCCGAGGACGGCTTCGCCGATGCGCACTACGGCGGTGAGCAGTTGAAGGCCACGCTACTGAAGATGCTCCCCGATGCGTATCGGCAGACGTTGCTGCGGCTCAAGGAAGCTACGGATGCGCTGAAGGACGTTCACATGCGGCACGCAGAACACGTGATCCTCGGGTATAGCACGATGGCCGCGACTGCGGGTGCGGTGCCGATCCCGTTTGTCGATATGGTCATCATTCCCGGTATCCAGGCACGCATGGCCACCGATCTGGCCAAGCAGTACGGGCAGGCGATGACCAACGCTCGCTTCAAGGAAATCGCTGCCGCAGTGGGCGTCGGGCTGATGTCGCGGCAACTCGCTCGTCAGGCGACGAAATTCATCCCCATCGTTGGTTCCGCGGTTGGGGCCGCTGTTGGCGGCGCCTCGACGTATGCTCTGGGTCGGGCGCTCTGCTACTACTTCCAGGCCACTTGCGAGGGGCACGTTCCGGATGCGCAATCGCTGAAGGCGTATTATCAGGAGCAGTACACCGCTGCCGAAACAAAATGGAAGAGCGTGTAGGTCACGTCAGGAGTTCCCATGACCCGAGTTCGGTTGACGCTGCTCGTCTTGCTGTTCCTGACACCGTTTGCGGTGTTGATCGGGCTGGGAAGCTACCACCTCTGGGAGAAAGGCTATCTCTGGATCTGGTGGCCGCTGCTCGCGTGTTTTGGCTTCGCGTACTTCATGTCCTGGCGATGGACGCGACGCGGTGGCGTGCTCCCCGACACGGCCGTGCCCCCACCGGATTACTGGACTGATCGCGACAAGATCGCCTGGGAGAAAGTGGATGCCAAGGCGAAGTCGTTCGAGTCCGTTTCCCTCGATCAAATCAGCACCGCGCGACACTACACCAACCTGGCTCTTGATCTCGCTGGTGAGGTCGGAGCGGTCTTCAACCCAACGTCGGAAGACCCGTTCGATAACCTGACGCTCCCCGAAGTGCTGGCGTGCGTCGAACTGGCGTCCGCCGATCTTGAGGGGATGGTGCAGAAGTACATCCCCGGTGTTCACATGGTGCGGATCCGGGACGTGAAGCGTGCCCAGAAGGCATATAGCCTGTACCGGACCGGTCAGGATGTGTACTGGGCCGGGGCCGCGGTCTTCGACCCGATCTCGACCGGACTGCGTTATCTCGCTTCTCGCGGCGGCCTGGGTACGCTCATGAACCGCATCCAGAGCAACCTGCTACTCTGGTTCCACACCGCGTACATCCATCAAGTTGGTCGGTATCTCATCGAACTCAACAGCGGGCGGCTCAAGGTCGGCGTGAAGCGATACCGGGAGATACTCGCAGCTCACCAGGAACCGCCGAGTAATACGTCTCCACCGGTCCCCGACGCTGCCGGCGAACCAGGTGTGAGCGAACCGGCCATGCCGGCGACCAGCGTGCTGCCACCGCCCAAACCAATCACGATCGCGGTACTTGGTCCGGTGAAAGCAGGTAAGTCGAGCCTCGTGAACTCACTGCTCGGGAAGCAACTCGCAACCGTGGACCGCCTCCCGGTCGCCAGCGGCATCCGTTACGACACGAAGCTCACCGGTGGCCAGCCGATCACATTATTCGATACCAGCGGCTACGGTGAACAGATCAGCGATAAGGACTTTGCAGCCGCAGTTGAAGCATCGCACGACGCTGACCTGATCCTCCTCGTGACGCCTGCCACCAGCCCAGGCCGAATCGCGGATGTCGACCTGCTCGATCGACTGAAGGCGTGGTTCGGAGAGAGGCCGCACCTTCGGATGCCGCCGGTCGTCGTCGTCGTGAATCAGGTAGACTTGCTCAGCCCGAAGGCGGAGTGGTCGCCACCCTACGACTGGAAAACAGGCCCGCGGCCCAAGGAAGCCAACATGCGAGAATGTGTCGCGGCCGTGAAGGAACAGATCGGGCCGCGAGCAACGGATGTGGTGCCGGTGTGCGCGCGATCCGGCGAGACATTCGGCATCATCGAGGGACTGATACCCGTCGTTGTTTCGCAGATGGATCACGCTCGTGGAACGGCAATCTTGAAGGCGTTCGACGCGGAGGCAAACGAGCGACCCGTGGGCAAGGTAGTCGATCAGTTGGGCCACGCCGTGAACGCGGGCCTCGGTGCGCTGGCCGGGTGGCTCAAGAAAAAGTGACTCTCCGCCATTGATGGGGAGAAGCAATGAAGTGGTGACGCTGTTGTTGGTTCCGATGATGTATACAGGTCGTCGGGTCAGCCGCTGGGAAGGCGGGGTGCTCCTGGGCGTGTACTGCGTGTATCTGGCGCAGTTGGTGCTGCGACCGGAGTAGGGAATCGAAGCGTGTCACCCCTCCGTGAGAGGCCAGCCGTGTGACGCAAGCACGCGGGCCACCTCCCGGCGAACGTGCCGCTGAACCACTTCAACTTCAGGAGTAGCGTCGATAATGCGGTGCTTCTCCGGTCGTCGACCCGCCTCGTAACGGAAGCCCGTCTGCACCCGTCGCTGGAACTCGTAATCGCGTTCTTCCATGCGATCTGCCTCGCGTTGTCGCCTCGCATGGGAGACCTCAAGTGGGGCGTCGAACACCAGCGTCAGGTCGGGTTCGATTCCAGAGGTCACGAACTTTCCGACGGTCCACAAGTCCTCGGGTCGCAAGCCACCCGCGTGCCCCTGATACACCACATTCGCCAGTGTGAAGCGATCCGATACCACGACTTCGCCACGGTCGAGCGCGGGGCGGATCACCTCTTCCACGAGTTGCGCTCGCGAGGCCATGAACAGCATCGCTTCGGTGAGTGTGGCGATACGATGTTCCCGACCGAAGAGTACGATCTTGCGTAGCTCCTGACCGATCGCCGTGCCGCCGGGATCGATGCAGGCCGTCGCGGGAATCTTCTGCGACGCGAGCCAGTCGATGAGGAACCGACACTGGGTGGACTTCCCCGTGCCGTCGAGACCGTCGAATGAGATGAACACAGGCTTGGGCATGTTCAGAATCCAGACCATCAGCCACGGATGAACACGGCAAACATCAGAAGCACAACGGCAGCTACTTCTCGTCTTCAATCCACCCAAGCACCTGGCCGGGTGTGAGCGGATCGTTGGGGAATGCCAGTTGCTCGGCGAGCGTTCCTGTCGCGGGGGCATGAACGTCGTAGGTCGCGCCGGGAATCAGCACTTCAGCAATGCGGTCGCCTTCAACGATGCAGTCACCGCACTTGACATACCAAAGACTAAACGTCACCCGTGCCGAACCCAGGACAGGCAGCGTGAGTGCGGCTCTCAAGCGGTCACCATGTCGTCCGCGTGGTAACTGGAGCGAACGAACGGCCCCGCGACGACTTTCCGGAAACCGAGCAACCGCGCCCGGGCTGCGATGGAATCGAATTCTTCGGGCGGAACATAGCGGGCCACCGGGATGCTGTGCTTCAAGGTTGGTGCAAGGTACTGCCCCATCGTGATGACATCGCAGCGAACGGCACGCAGGTCCGCGAGCACCTCGAATAACTCGTCGATCGTTTCGCCGATCCCGAGCATCAACCCTGCCTTGGTGACGACATGCGGGGCACGTTGTTTCACGCGGTCGAGCAAATCGAGGCTGCGGCGATACTCAGCACGGCCCCGTGCAACGCGATACAACCGCGGCACCGTCTCCATGTTGTGGTTGAACACATCGGGGCTGACGTCGGTCACACGGTCGATCGCGGCCGCGTTCCCCATGAAGTCGGGCGTGAGCACTTCGACCGCTGCCTGTGGCAATCGTTCCCGCACCGCCACCACGCAACGTGCGAAATGGTCGGCCCCGCCGTCGGGAAGATCGTCGCGTGTCACCGAGGTGATGACAACGTGCTTCAGTCCCAATCGCACGGACGCTTCCGCGACCCGTGTCGGTTCGTCATCCTCGACGTGCAACGGTTCGCCCTTCGGAACAGAGCAGAAACTACATGGGCGAGTGCAGATGTTTCCAAGAATCATGAACGTGGCCGTGCGACGCGACCAGCACTCGGGGCGATTCGGGCACTTGGCGTTCTCGCAGACGGTTTCGAGCTTCAGATCTTCGAGGAGGTTCTGGGTGAAGGCGTTGCCGTTCCCGCTGGGGAGCGGCCGCTTGAGCCAAGAAGGGAGTCGCCCTCCTGAGCGTTCCGGAAGCGGTTCTGGCGGTGCATCAAGTACGGTGAGCGGCAGCATGTCGTGTGCGTTGGTGAAGCGCCCCTGGATACGTATGGAAGACGGACGTTCTATCGAAACCAAACCGTTCAGCGATCAGTTCTAACAATCGCTGGCGGATACCCGTGACCCGAACGCGATGCGACGACTCGCGTGCCAGCGATGTCATGGGGAGCGTGTCCCCGTCACAGCGAACATCGCGGAACAGTTCCAGATCGGGGTCGGCGTTCACAACCAGCCCAAAGCAACTCACGTGATCGCGAATCGCCACGCCCATGTGAACCAGTCGCCGACCATTCACCCGAATGCCCGGATGATCCGAATCTGGTTCGCCGATCACTCCGAATTCACGAAGGAGATCGACTGCGAGGGCCTGCAGCTGGAGAAGGTATTCGCCAGGCGTCAGCCCGAACCGGTCAAGCGCGAACATCGGGTAGCACGCAACCTGCCCGGGAACGTGGAGCATGACGCCACCGCCACGACTGACCCAGCGCACCGGCCAACCACGAGCGTTGAGGTCTTCGGGGCTGGGGCGAATGTGCGTTCGGCTCCCTTCGCGGCCAATGCTGATTCCCGCCGGATGATCGCACAGGATCAAGGCAGCCGTGGTTCGGTCGCCGCTGATGTCGTATACCAGTCGGCGCTGAAAGGCGAGCAGGGCATCGAACGGCAGGGTGCCGAGCAGATACGCGGATAGCGCCTGGCTTGGGGTTCTCGGTTCGTGTGTGTGATGGGTGTCCGTCACCGCTTGCCCATTCGTGGAGTGTTCTTCAACACGACTCAAGGTAGTTTAGCACGCGTGCTTCCAGATACCCAGTCGAACCGTCTCCAGGAAACGCCAGCTCATGCTGGTCGGTCGTCCGAAATTTTTCTCTGGTCGCCGTGGTTCCTCGCCCTGATCGTGACTCTGGTGAATGTCGCGAAACCGGTGCTGGTTGATGACACGGCATACGTGGCCTACGCACGACACATCGCAAAGTCCCCGTTCGATCCTTACGGCTTCGAGATGTTCTGGTGGACCGTACCAGATTCCGCCATGACGGTGCTGGTGCCGCCTGTCGTGCCATACTGGCTGGCGGTCAACATCGCTCTATTCGGCGAGTACCCCTGGTTGCTGAAGTTGTGGAAGTTTCCGTTCCTCTGGGTCTTCGCCTGGGCCGTGCGCGATTTGCTCCGCCGATTTGCCCGGGGAACCGAGTCTCGCATGTTGCCGCTAATCGTGCTGTCCCCTGCCCTGCTCCCGACCGTGAACCTGATGCTCGACGTGCCCGCAATTTCGCTCGGGCTGGCAAGCATGGCGGTGTTCGTGCGAGCCACGGATTCGCGATCGTGGCGGCTCACGATCGCGGCGGGGTTGCTCGCGGCGCTGGCGATGCAGACGAAATACACCGCACTCCTGATTCCGCCGGCGATTCTCTGGTATGGCCTCACTCACCGCCGAATTGGTCTTGCGGTCGTCGCTGTAGGAATTGGCGTTGCCACGTTCGCGGGCTGGGAATTGCTGCTGGTTGCGAAGTATGGGGAGTCCCACTTCCTCTATCACGCCAGTGTGCAGCGGCCGCTTCCCGAACCGGGCGAGAGTGCGCTCGCGGTGCTCCTGAGGGAGAAAGGGCAACTGGTGCCGCCCCTCCTGGGGCACCTGGGATGTCTCGGGATCGGAGTCACTGTTGTGGCAGGATCGATCCTCGGTGTGCCCCGACGGGTGCTCGCGGCACTGGGGGCGGTCTGGGTCGCAGGGTTCGTGCTTATCGTGTTTTCCGCGCGTCAATTCCCTGAAGCAGCGTTCTGGCAGTCGTTCGGCTCGCTGTTCCTGCTCGCACTCGCGGTGGCAGCAATCGTGCTTGTCAGGCGAACAGAAAAGGGTCTCCGAATCTGTTGGAACGCCGACAGCGTGTTCCTCGTGGGTTGGGTGCTGATCGAAGTCGCGGGGTATTTCGCGCTGACACCGTTCGGGGCCGCTCGCCGCGTGATCGCGCTGACAGTGATTGGCGGATTACTTGTAGCTCGGGTAACGAGTCGCGTTGAACGCCGCAGGCCAGATCGCCGACTTCCCGGTTGGGTTGTCGGCTTCGGTATCGCAGCGGGGTTCGCCGTCGCGGCGCTGGACACGTTGGACGCATTCCCCGAAAAGGTGTGTGCCGAGCGTGCTGCGGAGTTCGTCGCGCAACGGCCCGCAAGTTCAACCGTGTGGTCGGTGGGGCACTGGGGATTTCAGTTCTATGGCGAACGAGCAGGGATGAAGTTGCTCGTACCGGGCGGGTCCGTCCTGATGCCGGGTGATTACCTTGTGCTGCCGATCTATCCCAACGAAGAGGACTTCTTCAGGCCACACGCAGGTTCGGTGTCGATACGGCCACCCACTGAGGCTGTTGAACCGATCGGGGAAGTGGTCTGGGACGATGCGATTGCCGGCCAGACGGTTCCGAACTTCTATGGCGGAGTGAACCCGATTGTGAGACGAGACCACCCGCGATTGCGGGTGGTGGTGTATCGCATGAAACGCGAGTGGGCTGTGCCGGGGCGGTGAAGCTCGGGACGCTCAGCACATCAGTACTCAATAACTCCCGTCAATTGAAGAAGTGGTGAGGGCGTCGCAGCACCAGCGCCTCGCGCCCGACGGCTGGGTCAGTCTGGTAATCCGCACGCCCCGTTGGTATGCGTTACTGCACAAATGGCTGCGTACCGGTCCGCCCAGCGACCGGAGGAGACATCGATGCAGACTGGTACTCGATCGCCTGCCCTCGTCTTGCTCCTCGTCGCCAGTTCCTTGACACTCCTTCGCCCGCATACCGCCGTGAGTCGTTGATTGGCGGTCGCGAAGCGTTCGCGGGCTGACGAGTCGGGCACGATAGCATCCGAGAACGGAAACGGATGCCATCCACCCTAACTCACACGTCAATTACGTGATCCGCTGGGTGGGTACCCATCACGCTCACAATTGGTGGGAGGTAGGTAGCTTCCGATCATCGTCGGTAAGCGCGGCCCACTTTCAAGCCATCCCTTCCTGCAAATTCCCACACGATCTCGCCCGAGGGATCCACCTCGATGAGCTTGTTCAAGTTCATCAGGCAGATCAGGGTATTCCCGTTCGGCAACCGCTGAGCGGAGGTCGGGCCCGATTCGCGGGGGCAATCGTACTTCCAGGTTTGCTTGCCGGTTTTCAGATCGTACTCCGCGACTCGGTCGTCGGGTGCCGCAGGGTTCTTGTTGTCCCGTTCGCAGAGCAGAACCTTGTCTTCCCCAATCACATCCATCGTCTGAATTTGCATGATCCAGGCGAAGTTCAGGTTCTTCTCGGTATCCGCTCCCTTCGCGTCGATCCGGAAGCCATTCGCCCCTCCGGGGTTGCCTGGCCCCTGATACAGATTCGTGATGAACAACGTCTCCCCGTTCGGGAGCCGGCACCCCGACATGATGTCGTAGTTGGGCCGACCGAACGCCCAGAGCTGTTTGCCATCCTTATCCCACTGGAGCACGTTGTTCCGGCACACGACGAGCATGCCCCCATCGGGGAGGAGATCGATATTCAACGGTTGCTGGAATGCGTTGCGTCGGTTCAAGATCTTGCCGTTGGTGTCGCGTTCCGTGATCTGATTCGTGTTCGATTCCGCGACCCAGATGTTGCCGTTCGGAGCAACCTTCACGTCGGTGGGATTGTTCACGCCCAGGATGCGCCACCGCTCCTTGAGATCCGGCCCGAGCGAGATGATCCGCCCTTGACCGTACCCACGGTAGTCCATCTCAATGATGTCCGTGAAACCCGCGATTCGCGGTTTGTACTCGAACTTGATCAGATCGAGCTTGTCCCCCTTCTCCTTCCACCACGATTGCCAGGCATCGCGTGTCTTGGCGAGTGACTCGGGCGACTTCAGAAACCGACCATCCTTTGGATGTGTTCCCGCCATGGCGAGAAGGAGATCTTCGAGTTGCCAGATGCGGCCGCGGCTGAGCGTCGGGATGAGGTCGATCAGCAATGCGACATAATCGCGATCGCGGGTCGTCATCGTCAGGGACCACAACCCGGTGAACTTCGCCTCAACATCCGATTCCTTGCGGAGCGCGGCCTGCAACTTCGCGTACGAATCCTTGATCCGGATGCGTTCTTTCGGGTCGCCGCCCTCGGCCAGTGCGATGTACGCTGCAGTCCGGCGGATGGGCGATTTATCTTCCAGTGCGGCGACAATCGCGGGATCGGCTTTGCCGTCTTTCACCGCCAGCGCGACCAGTGCTTCACGAATCGCTTCAGATACCGTATCCGTGTCGGCGAGTGGCAAGAACCCCATCAGGATCGCGGCCGCTCCCTCGGGCTTGAGTTTGACCACAGCCCGGACCGCTGCGGCAGCGACCGCAGAGTGCGGCACTTTTTCGACCTTCTTGAGCGCGAGTCGCGCACGATAGGCAACCTCGGGGTCGCGATCTTGCTCGGCCTTCTTTAAAGGGCCGATTGCGGCTGGGCCGAACCGCTCCACTTCATCGGTGGCCTTCAACCGGTCGTCGAAATCGTCAGATCCAAATCGCGCGATGATGTCGAAGATCTTCCCCTGATCGGAGTCCGACAATGTCCGCTGCTTCAGGTAGCCCAGTAACTGTTCCCCATCCGTGGGACTCAACTTGGCTTGCTTGAGTGCTTCATCGTCGGACAGTTCCGCCACCACTGGTGCCGTGGTGACCACCCCGGGCCGCGGTCGAACCGGTTGCCGCTTGAGGATGACCGCTGGTTGAGCGGGAAGAACCTCATCCTCAGCATTCACGGAGGGAAACAGGCTCAACCCGCCGAGCAACATCGCGGGCGTAGACAGCAGCAGAAGTCTGAGCATCAGGTTTCTCCGGATTGCCAGGACACATTTCATCTCTCCAATCTACGCGGTTGAGCTTCGTGGGGGAAACCCATTTCGTCCGGCTTGACGTGAAGAAGGCATCCTGGCATAGGCTCCAGTTGCAACGACCCGTTACGTTTCTTGTGGAGCACCCGCATGGGGACGAGGCTCCGGCAGGGGTGGCTCTTGGGTATCCTGGTCACAGGGTGCGCAACTGCCCCGCCGCTCGACAACCCGGGACCTGTCATTCGCGGCCCCGCTGTTGGGATCGAGAACCCCATTCTCGTTTCTCCGGGGGTACCGACGGCGTCCTCGTATCACGAAGTCTTCGAGAAGACGATCGACGTACTCGACGACTACTTCGAGTTGCTTCCGCCCAACCCCTACGACGGGCGAATTGTTTCGTTGCCGCGAATCGCTCCCGGCTTCGAGCAAATCTGGAAGCGAGGCAACCCCGAACCCCGTGGTCGGCTGCTCGCGACATTCCAGACGATCCGACAAACGGTGACTGCGGAGATCCGCGCCGGGGAACGCGGGGGGTATCTCGTTTACGTTGTGGTGGACAAGGAACTCGAAGATCTGGCGCGGCCAGCGCAGGTCCGCGCCGGGGCGGCCGTGTTCCAGGATACGCCGTCAGTCGATCGGCAGTTCGATGTGGTCAGCCCCGATGCAGCCACCGCACAGGGGTGGTACAAGATTGGCCGAGACTACGCACTGGAGCAGCAGATCCTGCGCCGCATCCGCGATTGCAAGTAGGGGGATTGCGGATCTCAGAGTTGTGCAAGATGATTGAAACAGAGGGGCCACCTTCTTTTCAATCGCCTTCCACAACTCTTCAATCGGAAGTGCACAGATGGCCGAACGGAGGATGCAACTCAAACTGGGGGCGTTCATGGCGGGGACCCTGGCCATCCTGGCGGGGTTAGTCGTGTTCTTCGGGCGCGCGCCGGAACTCTTCTCGACCAAGGCCAAGTACGGATTGTTGTTCTCGGAGGCTCCCGGAATCGCGCCGGGCATCCCCATCCGCAAATCGGGCGTGCGCATCGGTGAGGTTACAACGATCGACCTTGATCCCGAATCGGGTCAGGTTCGTGTGGGGTTCCGCATCGACCGGAAATACCTTCCCCGCAAATCCGAAGATGCCATCATCAGCAAGGGATTGTTGAGCGGCGACACGGTGATCGACTTCGTTCCTCGCCTGGGCGAAGACGGTGTCCCCGTGCCACGAGGTGAAGAATGGCCGCCCGGCTCCGACATTCCTGGCCTTCCCCCGATCACTCCGCGAAGCCTGCTCACGCCCGCGTCCGGCATCCTCGCGAATGCGCAGCAATCGCTCGACAAGGTGGCCCGGGCATTCGAGCGACTCGAGAAGTTCCAGACGATCCAGCCGAAACTGGAGCGAGCGCTCGACGAGGCAAGCGAGACGTTCAAGGCCGTGCGCGGGTTGGTCCCGGAAGCCAAGAAGACGATGGATCGCCTCCAGAATCTACTGGGGAGCGATACGCCGCCGCCGCCGAATCCCGGTGGCGTGATCCCAGCGGGGTTCTTTGAAGGGCCATCTTTCCTGGCAGGTCAGGTACCTGTGGCCCCGCCACCCAGTGAACCGGCGAACTTGCGAGAGTTGATCAAGGATATTCAGGAGGTGGCCCGCACCGCGAAACCGGCCGTGGATGAAATTCGCGCGGTGATTCGTCGCCTCGAACCGGATGTGACCAGCGCCGTGAAGTCGGCCCGGATGACCTTCGACAACGTGAACGAAGTGCTTTCGCCCGAGAACAAGAAGCAGGTGTCGGAACTGCTCAAGAACGCGAACGCGGTCGCCATCTCAATCGTGCGAATCTCCGCGGCACTGACATCGATCCTCGAAGGGGCCGAGAAATCGCTGAAAAACATCGACGCGGTCGTGTCCTCCGCCGGGCTGGTCATCACTGATGTTCGCGAATTTACCAAGCCGCTCGCCGCGAAATCCGAAGCACTCGTCACCGGGGTAACCGACTCCGCGGATCAACTCGGTAAGGCACTCGTGGAGGTTCGCACCCTGCTTGCGACCTTCGGAAAGGGGAACGGTTCGATCCAGAAGTTGCTGACGGATCCTGGGGTCTACCAGAACCTCGACGATGCGGCCGGATCGCTTGCCCGCGTGATGGGGAAGGCCGAAAAGATCACCCGTGATCTGGAAGTGTTCGCCGACAAGATCGCTCGCAGACCGGAACTCATCGGGATTGGTGGAGCCGTTCGCCCCAGTTCGGGGCTGAAGGATGTTCCCGGAACGATGATGCCCGCGTATCGCCCGGACTGGCCACCGTCGTCGTCGGCACGTCCATCGAACGGCCCGAACTGGTTGCCTCCAGCGAATCAGAATCCGAGTCCCAATCCGAACTCGAATCCGTATCCGCCGCCGGTCCAGGGCTACCCACCACGGTAAAACCCCTCTATTACCCCACGAACAACGGCTTCAGGTGGCGGTCGTAGAGGTTGCCGGTCACGTTCCGCGACACGGCCGGTTCGCACGTCTTCAGCATGTTCAGGTAGCGGTCGCCCATCTGAGCCGCGATCTTGAAGCCGACGTGAATCAACTGCCGCAACGAGGCGTTGAACGCCGGGTTCGACGGCTCGTGCCGCAGCGCCGCGACGAACTGCTCGGAGGTCCAAGTCTTCACGGTCTCGGCGGTGGGGAGCTTCGCGGCGTCGATGTCGATGACGGTCGCGTACGGAGCGCACAGTTCATCCTTCTTCTTGAGCGCTCCCGCGTAAATCTCTTTCGCCATGTCGAGCCCCGTACCGCCCGTTTCCGCGAGGCCGATCACTTCTTCGAGCCACGTCGTGCCGGCGGTCTTGAGGTGAAGCCCGGCACCCGTGTCGCGGATCGCTCGGCGCATCGGGCCGTAGATCGAGAACTTGTCGCTGCCGGAATGCACGCTCAACTTCAGGTTGGCAGGCAGCCCGTACTTCTTCACGGCGAACGCGATCACAGCGAGGTCGTCGCGGAACTCCTTCTCGAACTGCACGAGGTCGCCGACGTAATCGACGCCCTTGTTGAATCGCCCCGTGAACTTCGGCGCGATCGTCTGCACGGGTACCTTTTCGTCCGCGAGTGCCGCGAGGATCAGCAGCAACTCCGGCGGCGTTTGCGGTGCGTCGGTCTCGTCCATCGACACTTCGGCGATGATCTTGTCGGCACCTTTCGCAGCGGCGATCTTACGGTAAATCTCACCGGCGTCTTGCACGGCCTTCAGGTACTTCGCCGCGACTCGTTCCACATCGGCCCGCGTCGTGGTGAATGGCGACGACACACCGGGAATCTCGATTGTGCCCGCGAGTTCTGGGTGTCGATCGACGAACGCCTTCACCGCTTCCGGCGCGGCCGCGTGGCCAATCGAATCGGCCACATCGATGGTGTAGAAGTCGCACGCTGGCAAGAACCGATCGACGGTTTCGAGGCGGATGTGGTCGGCGTCCACGTGGTAGGGCTTCGTCCAGCCGAGTGCCTTCACGGCCGCATCGCCCGACGCACGCACGCTACCCGGTTCCGAGCCGATGATGGTGTGCTCGCGGTTCGACTTGTTCCAGACGGGGATGACATCAACGCCCTGTGCGCCTGCAAGCACACATGCCTGGAGTTGGGCCTTTGCTTGATGCGCGAACCGATCTCCAACGCCGACGGAGTATTTGGCGAGCGTGAGCACTGGCGAAAACCTCGGGGAGAAGAGTGGATGTGGTTGTTGTATCGAAGGACGTGAAGAGGAAGAGACTTAACCACAGAGTCACAGAGAGCACAGAGGGAAGACAAACACCGAGAGTAAATACAGTGTTTCAAAACAAATGGTCTTCTCTCGGTGTTTGTCTTCCCTCTGTGCTCTCTGTGACTCTGTGGTTAATCAATCTTTCGTTCCCCTTCCACGCGGTAGAAGTACTCGATCAGGAACGCTGTGGCGATGGCTCCGAATGTGTGCCAGAGCCAGTGGCTTCCCATCGGCAGCATCAGTTCCACGCGGCGATCCACGAGGCGGAAACACCACGCGATCACGAACGCGACGAACCCCGCCACGATCCAGCCGCCGTGCCGGAACTTCGTGCGAACCAGCACCAGGGCGATCGGTGTCAGGACCACGACCGCGAGCGACGCATACGACAGGTTCACCGCCAGCGTCTGGCCAGGGTCGAGGGCCGCGAACAGCAAGCCGTTGACGCCGAGGTAGAATGCGACGGCTCCCGGCACGAACCACCAACCCCGGCCGCCCCAGTAACGAATCGCCATGAACACCGCTCCGGCCAGGCCCAGGACCGAGATCGGTACAACATCGAGGAGGAAGAACACGAACGAGGTGCGAGTGGCGTGGTAAAGTGTGCCCCCGATGCCGCCAGCCAGGAGGATCGGAAGGCAGCATGTCAGGAACGGGTAGTCGCGATATCGGCCCCGAAGCCGCCAAATCCATACAGCTACTAACCCGATGAACAACGAAGCTGTGACCGCGTTCCAGGGTTCGGCTGGGATGGGGGCAGATGGGGAAAACGGATCTGCGGGCGTCTCGGTGTACCGTGGCCCTCCGTCCACCATCTCGCGGTTCGCGAGGAGCGCCCAATCGGGTTGCTGTGCAGCGCGTTCGTCGCGGCTGGCCATAAGTCGGTCACTTTCTGGGGCTATTTTTGCGACGGGTAGCGAGCGGGGAATTATATCAAGGCGTATTACGTCCGGCACAAATGCTGATTTCGAAAGACTTTGCGGATGATGGGAAATTCACGATTCATTTGCTTGACGCCCTCGAAATCGTTTACTAAGAAGCGACTACCTTTGACCGGCCGCGCCAGCGGGAGAACATTCATCTCTCGCAAGATCGCGGTCGATGTTTTGATCGCACCTTTGTGCTGGTGGTGGGTTGCTCGTAGCACTCCCATCAGCTTCAAGTTAGAGCCCGGGCCGACGGAAGCCGATAGCAGTGGGGTTCTTGGGTTCGCCGGCCGTTCACCACGTACACGAGGATGTTCTGATGTCCGGTTGCTGCCTGCTGGTGCCCCCGGGACTCGCCACCGCGGAGGATGTGTCCCTTTGGCCGGTCCCTTACAACACTCCCTTCCTGGTCGCCGCCGACGAGGATGAGGATCTGGACGACGACGAAGAAGATGACGATGACGACGACGACGATCTCGAAGACGATGATCTCGACGATGATGATCTCGACGACGAGGAATTCGACGACGAGGAATTCGACGACGAGGAATTCGACGACGATCTCGACGATGATCTTGATGATGATGACGATGATGACGACGAGGAAGAAGACGAAGAAGAAGACGACGAGTGAGTAATTGATTCGCCACGATGGGATTGGTTCATCCAATCCCATCGCTGTTTCACGCGGCGATCCTTCCCGATGGCGAAACGTGATTCTCCGTCAGTCTCGTGGAAGTTTGGTATTGGTGGAGCAGGCATTCTTGCCTACCCAAGCTCAGACCGGCAGGCAAAAATGCTGCCCCACCGAAAGCCTTCAACACTTCCCCAGAATGGCTGAGAGCCTGAATTGCGTACCCGCATTTCACGAATCCGTTAGTCAGTGAACCCACTCTCAAGCTGTGCGGGGAACTCCCTGGCGGTCACCCAAAGAGGCACTCGTGAAACCGCCCTTCGTTCCGCATCACACGCTTACTGTCCCCACGCGACCGACGCTCAAGGGCCGCGTTGCGGGTTTCATTGGCCGTAACTGGGCTCGCGTTGGGTACGCGTACCACGTCGAACCGACCTGGCTGGAAGTGAACCGCGTGTCGCTGATCGTGAAGGGGTTGCCGGCGGCGTTTCACGGCGTGAAGATTGCCCACCTCACCGACTTCCACTGTGGCACTCACATTCCTCGTGGGTATCTCGAAGACGCAATCACCCGCACGCTGGATGAAAAACCCGACATCATCGCACTAACCGGCGACTTCATCGACCGAGGACCGAATCACGTTGGCTCGGCCGCTCAACTGTTTCGGGCCCTGAAGGCTCCGCTAGGTGTGTTTGCGGTCCTGGGCAACCACGACTTCTCAATCCACACACCCCGGGGCAACCGGAAGTACGAGGGCCTGGATCGGGCCATGACCGATGCACTCGAATCAGAAGGTGTCAGCGTGCTCCGGAACCGAGCGGTGCGGCTCGACCGCGACGGTGCCGGACTGGTGGTTGCTGGTGTGGACGATCTGTGGAGCGGGGAGGCCAGCATGGTTGCGGCTTTGGGGAAGGAATGCCCTAACACGCCGCGTGTGGTGCTGGCACACAACCCGCAGGCCGTGGAATCGTTCGGTGGCATTCGGGCCGATCTGACGCTGAGTGGCCACACGCACGGCGGCCAAATCGACTGGCCGGGTCTGGGGCGAATCCTGCTTGCGAAGAAGGCGAAGCGCTGGGCGGCCGGGCTTTACCAGCACAACGAAGGCCACGTCTACGTGAACAAGGGCGTCGGCTTCGGCTGGCGTTTCCGCTTCGGCGTCCGCCCCGAGATCGCTATGTTCACGCTGAATGCTGGCGTGGGGTGAACAATACGCACAGCGGCTGTCTTGTGCTACACACGTATCTGCCAATCGCTGGTGTCCCGCGCCCCGTGCATCACTGCCAATACCTCGACCCGATCCGCGAAGACCACATAATAGATCACGTGCCGGAACTTCCGTAGTCGTGCCGCCCGCACGTCCTGCCAGATCAAACCGTACAGTTCAGGGTTCGCCTCGATGCGCTCCAACACCTCGCGGACGCGAGCCACGAACCGCGCACCCAGCCTCGCTTGCAGCTGCTCCAATTCGTCGTGCGTAGTTTGGATGTCGGAGTCTGCTGCCGGTCGCAGGATAACGGGTAGGCTCACGCATCGTCCCCAAACCGCGCCAGGGCTTCACGCCACGGTCGGCCAACCCGTGGGGAGGTGTTGGCCTCGGCACGCCGCTTGGCGAGTTCTGCCAAATGCCACGGTGGCACTTCGTCGGGGTTGACCTGTTCGGGCAAACTATCCCAGATTTGTTCGATCAATTCGAGACGCTCGCGGACGCTGAAACGATCAATTCCCAATTGTTCCAGGCTCACGGACATGGCGATGCCCCAGGTGATTGGTTGTCCTCAACACGATACCACAGTCTGTCGAAGGGCAAAAGGAAAGCCGTCCCAGGAACTCGTGTCAGGTATCGCGGCTAGGCACTGACTTGGTACGTGAAGAATTCGTTTCGGGGACTTAAGGAAGGCAAAGCACCCTCATCCGCGACTCGAACACTCGTCGCGACCCTTCCCCCAAAATCGGGCGAAGTGGGGTTCGCAACATGTTCTGACATTCATTCTTCCAGACGATTGGAGCCATTTCTGGTGTTTCTGGATGGTTCCAGACGTGTTTTCGGGTCATGCCCAGCAATAATTTCGACGCAATTTATGTGCCTGAAGTGCTTTGCAGACACTCTGATATAGTTTCTTCCGGACAGATAAAATGGTTCCGGAGAGGGGTGTGCATATCGCGTGGAATCAATTTCGTCCCACACCTGAGCGATTCGTTGTCTCGCTGAACCCCGCTTGAATCGATTCGCGATGTGAGGGTAGACTTCGCAGTTCCAGATAAGCCCCTCTCGACACCTACGGACTCCATGCTCATGGACGAGCTTTCTCTGATCACCGGCGGCGCTGGCTTCATTGGTTCGCATCTGGCCGAGGAGTTGGTTCTCCGTGGCCGACCGGTTCGCGTGTTCGACGACTTCAGCACTGGGCTGTGGTCCAACCTGTCACACCTCGACCCTACCCCCGAACTCGTTGAAGGCAGCCTGACCGACCCTGCTGCCGTCGCCAAGGCGATGCACGGCGTCGGCGTGGTGTACCACCTTGGAGCGCTTGCGTCGGTGGCCCGCAGCGTCGAGAACCCAGCCGTGACGCACGCAGCCTGCGCCACGGGCACGCTCAATCTGCTCGACGCAGCCCGCAACTGTGGCGTGCGGCGCGTTGTCTACGCGGCCAGTTCGAGCGCTTACGGCGGGGCGATGGGGAGTTCCCTCGGGCAGTGTGAGAGCCTGCCGATGGTGGCGAAGTCGCCGTACGCGGCAGCGAAACTGGCCGGCGAACTGTACATGCAGGCGTTCGCGCACACCTACGGCATCGAAACCGTCCGGCTGCGATTCTTCAACATCTTCGGCCCACGCCAGCGTGCGGATAGCCCGTATTCAGGCGTGATCGCGCTGTTCACAGCGGCCATGCAACAGGGTCGCCGCCCAACCGTGCAGGGTGACGGCATGCAATCGCGTGACTTCACTTATGTGGCGAACGCTGTGGAAGCGATGCTGCGAGCGGCTGACGCACCCGAGGTCTCGGGGAACGTGTACAACGTCGGCACGGGCCGCACGGTCACGGTTCTTGATCTGGTGAAGTCACTGAACCGCATTCTTGGAACCAACCTGAAGCCGGTGTTCGCCCCCGCCCGCAACGGCGACGTGAAGTTCTCGAAGGCGGACATTCGCAACACCCGCGAAGACCTCGGATACGAGCCGATCGTGAACTTCGAGGAAGGTCTGGAAAAGACCGTTGAGTGGTATCTGGAAGCCCAGATGCGAACGGTGGGAATCTAATGCGCATGTGCGAGCCACGGGGTTCATCCCCGTGGTGTGTAACCTCTCAAGCACCACGGGGATGAACCCCGTGGCTCACTGAGTTCAGTCGCCCATGCTGAAGAACACAGCGGGAGCGGCAACACTTCCAAGGCGGTTGATCTTCGCCAGCGACGCCTTGAAACGGCCCGTCTCCGCGTAGTGCGTCACGATCACCAGCGGAACCGGCGTGCCGCCACTCTCGGCCGCCTCGTGTTGAACCATGCTCGAAATGCTGATCTGCTCATCCGCCAGGATGCGGGTCACGTCCGCCAGCACGCCGGGCTTGTCTGCCACCAGTAACCGCAGGTAGAACCGGCTTCGCACCCGTTCGGCAGGCTCGATCTCGAACCCCTTGTTCGCCTTCGACCACAACTGCGCTGCTGCGAAGGTTCGCTGTGCCCGGCCAACGGCAATGTCGATCAGATCCGCGACCACGGAACTCGCCGTCGGCCCCCGACCCGCTCCCGGGCCCTGGTAAAGCGTTTCGCCAACAATGTCGCCGTGAACCAGAATCGCGTTGTATGCACCCCGCACTTGCGCCAGCAGATCGGTGTGCCGAAGCAGCACGGGCGCGACATGCAATGCCACACGACGGCCGGTCTTCGACTCCCCATCTCCTTGTCTCCCTCTCTCCCCCTCGACTTCGCCGGTCCACGCTTCCGCGAGCAACTTGATCGTGTATCCGAGCTCGTCGGCAAACCGGATGTCCATTGCGTCGAGCGTGTCGATCCCGTGTCGCTCAATCTCGTGCGGGCGAGCGGCGACGCCAAAGGCGATTTGCGCCAGCACAGCGAGCTTGTGCGCCGCGTCGGAGCCGTCCACGTCGAGAGTCGGGTCGGCCTCGGCGTATCCGAGTCGCTGAGCCTCGGCGAGCGCCGCCGCGTAGGTCATGCCTTGCTCGGCCATCGCCGTCAGGATGAAGTTCGACGTGCCGTTGAGAATGCCCTGAATCGCAGTGACCTGATTGGCCGCGAGGCTTTCGCCCAGCGCCCGGATGATGGGCACACCGCCGGCAACCGCCGCCTCGAAGCACACCGTTCGCTCGGCCTTGCGCGCGGCCTCGAAGATCTCGTGGCCCGCGTCGGCCAGCAGTGCCTTGTTCGCGGTTACGACGTGCTTCCCGGCAGCGAGAGCGTCGAGCACGACTTTCTTCGAAGTGGTCGTACCCCCGATCAGTTCGACAACAACGTGAACGTTCGGGTCGTGAATCGCTGCCGCGTGATCGGTGGTGATGAGTTCCTTCGGGATGATCGGGTCGCGAACCTTACTTGGATCACGGACGACGATTCGGCGAAGCGCAAGCGGCCGACCACCGCGAGCGGTGAGGCGATCCTGGTAGCGAAGCAGGATGTCGGCAACGCCACCTCCGACAGTGCCACAACCGATAATTGCAATTCCAAGCGTGTCAAGCATGTGCCCGGGCTCCGTGTTCGTTCCGGGCTATTATCGGGAGTGGTACGTTTGCGGCTACGGACGATCACCAGTCACCCGGAAGGGTCTCGCCACCAGCGCGAGTCGAGATCGAGCGCAACGCGGTGATGTCGGCACTGTCGCGGAGGAAGCGCACGCTGCCATCGGCGAGTGCGGCGTTCACGCCACCGGTGTGGTAGCTTCCCATCGCCCCGAGGCGCGCCCACCACTGTGGACCGAGCGTTGCCCACGAAATTTTCGGTGGTGGAGGCGGGATCATTGGCGGTGGTGGCGGAATCGGAGGGATGTAGGGCGAACCGTGCTTGTGGTTGATCGTCACGGTCGAACCGATCAGACAACCCGCAGCGTTCGGCCCCGGGGGAGTCGCCCAGACCATGTACGTCGATGCCGGCTGAAGCGGTGGCATCGGCGTCGCGTCGAAGGGTGCGGAAAGATACGAATCCAGGTTGTTGTCGCCCACGACTCGCTCGCCGAAGAAGAGCGTGTTGCTGGTGCCATCGGTAATATCGAGGATGCGAACCCCGCACTGGCTGGCCTTCGGCTTGGAACCAGGGCCAGTCGTGTGGAACACACCGTCGCAGGGCGAGAGATCGGGCGGAAACGGCTGCGTTCCGCCGTTTCCCCCGTACGTGCTCAGGGCATACTGCCCGGTCGTGAGGGTGAGTAAGACATCTGCACCCTGATGGCTCGGGCACAGGTAAGACTTCAAGATTGTGCCCGCTCGCGCAACTCCGTTTGCCGCAGGGTTCGTGAAATCCCACTGGTGATAGAGTGGGTCTTGCTCGATCAGAGGAAGGAGTTCGACAAACAGCGATGTCGTGCGAGCACCGCCCTGTTCGATGCCGCCGGGGAATCTGTTATTCGTGTCGTGGTAGTTATGTGCCGCGAGCGCGATCTGCTTGAGGTTATTTTGGCACCGCATCCGGTTGGCCGTCTCACGCACCTTCTGCACTGCGGGGAGCAAAAGCCCGATTAGAACCGCGATGATGGCAATGACCACCAACAGTTCAATAAGCGTAAAACCCGCAGACGGGCGTACACGGCGTGCACGAGGCGTAAAAGAATCGTCCACAGGCATTTGGGAACTCAAGGGCGCAGCCGGGGGTGCTCATTCATCATGACCGATCCACGCGGGTGAGTCCACTGGAGGGGAGCAAAACTCGTGCGATCAAGGCAACAAATCGGCGATGTGTGCGGGAGAATCAGGCGCGGCGAGCGAACGGGGAATTCCACCGAAGATTGTTCCCGAGTCCGGTGAACCTCACATCGAAAGCCCGAGTCGTGAAGTTGTTGAGAGTAAACCCATCCTGCTTGCTCAGGGTAATTCGTTCGGTAGCTCGGCAATCAGTTTCATGAGTACCGCGGGTGCTACGGGCTTGACCAGATGTCGGTTGAACCCGGCCTCATTTGATCGCTGTCGGTCGTCATCTGCACCCCATCCCGTCAAGGCCACAATGAATGGTTCTGCTCCCCACGGTTGGGCACGGATTCGGCGTGCGCACTCAAATCCATCCACGCGAGGCATTCCCAGATCCATCAGAATAATCTTGGGTCTGAACTCGGCTTCCGCCGCAACCCCAGCTTCACCGCCATCGGCCACGCGGACTTCATGCCCACTGAGTTCCAGCAGGGCCGCGAGCGACTCCGAAGCATCTCGATTGTCATCCACCACGAGTATCCGGCGGGATGGGCTCTGCGATGGCTCGCTCTTGGTCTTCAGAGGCTCAACGACATGACGGCGATCGACTGCCAGTGGCAAGTAAACGATGAACTCACTTCCTTTACCGAGGCCATCACTCTTTGCCTCGACCCGACCCCCATGCAATTCGACGAACTGCTTGACGAGTGACAAGCCGATCCCCAGCCCGCCCTGGGCTCGCTGCCAGGCCCTGTCCACCTGTAAGAAGACCTCGAAGATGTGCGGAAGTTGGTTGGGGGAGATACCTATCCCGGCATCCCGAACACTCACCGCCACCTCATTCGCTTCTCGCTTGACGGTCAGCCAGATGAGGCCACCCCGCTCACTGAACTTGGCAGCATTCGTGAGCAAATTGAGCAAGACCTGGGAGAGCCGGATTGCGTCGGCGTCGAGAACGATCGGATCGGGCGACGACACGATAATCAGTCGATGTTCGCCTCCCTCGATCGCTGGGCGGCTCCCCTCCTCGGCATCGCGGATTACCGCCGCCAACTGCACTCGTTCCTTGTGGAGTTCCAGTTTGCCTGTCGCTATGCGACTCACATCGAGCAGGTCGTCTACTAACCGCACCATCTGCTTTAACTGCCGCTCCATCATCAAGACTGTGTTCTCTGTGGCGCTCGTGTTCTTCACAGGCGTCTTGAGAAGATGTAACCCGCTGGAAAGTGCGGCGAGTGGATTGCGTAGTTCGTGACTCAAGACCGCGAGGAAGTGGTCTCGGGCATGAACCGCTGCTTGCAGCCGCGAGTTGAGCGAACCCGCCAATTCGGCGAGCTCGTGCTGACGTGCTGCGGACACCAGAAGAGATTCGTTCATCTCTCTCGTCTGTCGGCGGTAGACCGCAATCTCCGTTGATTCTGTCACCTGGATCATAACACCCTCCGGTCTCTCGTTTTCCCCGAGAACTGCCCATACTGCGTATGACCAGTAAGCGGGACGGGGGCGAGTATTCCGATGTTCTTGCTCGGCGAGATTCTCGGGTTCACCAGTGCGGAAGACTCGATCGAGAAGCGCGACGCACCCATTCTCCGCCCCCTCGGGCACTGCCTCGAAGAATGGACGACCGATCAGCGCACTTCTCTCCCGCTCAACGAGCCGAGCGAAAGCATCATTGAGGTAAATCACCACGTGCGTGTTTCCTTCAACCGCGATCATCGGCTGGGGCGACCGTTCGGATAGATGTCGGCAAAGTTGCCGAAGATATGGCGAATGCTCGGTGGTATTGGGTTCCGCACTCACAACAAAGTCCTCTTCTTCTCGGTCCAAAGTGCCTGGGCTCTCTTCCTTAGGCTAGTCACCAATGAGCGGCTCAGGCACTCCGGTGATGAGGCCGTGATATCCCATCAGGCGCTCACCGATCTTCAATCCCTTGGATGTAATCTCATACTCGCGGATGTCCTTGGTGTGGTCGCCGGCCCGCATCTTGACAACCATGAGCACCTTCCGAAGTTGACTGTCGATCTCCACAAAACGCAGCCGAATAATGTCATCACTCAGGAACGAGATCGAGTATGGACTGAGAGTCAATTCGGTGAACTTCTCGGCCACTTCGACGGTACTCACGATCGTGACGCCAGTCCTCGTCAGTGCCCCGATCATACGGTAGAGCGATTCGCGGAAGTCGGTGCGGAAGGCGGGTGCTAGGGCCATCTCAAAGCCAGCAAGCGAATCAATCACCAATCGCTTCGCACCCATTTTCTCCACTGTGTCGAGTATCTCACGCATTGCCTCATCAACAGACAAATCCAGGGGGCGGAGGTAGATGATGCTTAACTTGCCCTCATGCTGATACTTCTCAAAATCAAGGCCGAGATTAGCGGCTCGACCCGCGTACTCCTCCGGTCGTTCCTCAAATATGGCGACGATCCCCGGCTCGCCGCGGCGCAGACCCTCGGCAATGAATTGAGTCGCGAACACCGACTTCCCGGTACCCGATGGCCCCGCGATCAACAGGCTGTCCCCTTCAGGGATGCCACCTCCCATCATCACGTCCAACTCAGGGATTCCACATGGGAGCCGGAGGCGATTGGGGGCCTTGTCCTTTCGTCCGGTCAGCCCGAAAGTGCGAGGGAAGGCTTGAAGACCCTCCTCGGTGATACGGAACGTATGAAGACCCGGAACAGACGCCTGTCCTCGTAACTTCATGATCTGAAGTTTTCGTACGATTGAGTTCCGCTCGACCTGTTGGTACACCCAGAACAGACCATCTGCGACGGTGAACACCGGATTGTCGCGGATCTCTCCTTCCGTGTACTCCCCGATCAGGAATGTCGTCGCCTGCCAACTGGTGAGGTGGAGTGCGAGTCGCTGGACGAAGCCTTGTAGTTCTGCTTCGCCTGTTGCGCCCGTTGCTCTCCGGATCACCGTGCGGAACGAATCGACCACGACGATGCTTGGGCTTGCAGCCTCGACCTCTTTCACAATCTCTGCCAGAACCGCGTTCAGATCTTTCTCCAACACCACCTCACTCAGGTTGATGAACCGGACGGAGGTTTTCAACTTGGCGGAATCGAAGAAGCGAAACTGTTGCTGGTAACGCAGCATCTTGATGGCCGGTTCGCCGAGCACGGTGAAATACAATGCTGGTCGCTTCGGGGTCACATTCGCGAACATGATCTGATGCGCGAGTGTCGTCTTTCCACCGCCGGGAGCACCCGCGATGATGTTGAACGAGTATTCGGGCAGGCCGCCGCCGAGGATCTCGTCCAGCCCCGGCACGCCAGTCTGGAGTTTTCGGATGGTGACTCTATCCTCTGCGCTCATGATCCGATCCCACTTTCCGAGTCCAAACCGGGCACGGACTCGTTCGGCCATGCATCGCGCACGAGACCGAGCGTGAGAGGCTCACCGATAAATGTCACGAGCAACCCGAGTAACTGCGCCACAACCAGATCCCCAGCTTGATCGGTCGATCGTTCGCTCTGAACCTGGCCAACCTTCTCAAGTCCCTCTAACGACCCGTTGGTCTGGACATTGATCGCGCTCAGCGAAGGAGACTCTGCCTTTGCCAGTGCGACTGCTCGCGACATCAAAGAGCGAAAGCCAGCGACGCCAGCCAGTTTCACGAGAGGCACACGCAGTTTCTCGCATACCTGCGACACCACGCAGGCCTCGGGTAGCAGAGGATCTAGGAGTGTCTCAAGAGCGACCAATCGGCGAGCGAAGTCCCGGATTGCGGGCGGAGCGGTGTTCATCGGTCGCATCACCCATCGCAGATTGGAAGCGCAGCATTCCGTTAATCCCAGCCGAGTATCCAGGCCGCGACCGCCGGGAGCGGCTACTCACAGTTCGAGTGACCACACTGCACATATCCACTCTGCACCAAGTGGGAGTCAGCCGCGAGTTGAGGATATGTGCAAATAGGAGGCCACCAAATGAATCCCCCGTCAATGTCCTCTTCTTCGCATGATGCGTGCGACTCAAGTGGTCGCAAAAACCGCGAGCAAGAAGACGCTTTGTAGGTGGAAACAGAGGGTGCTAACCATTCGCTTCAAGATAATTGCACAGGAAAGATTGGTGTCCGCGAGGTGAACAGTACATCACGCACCTTGACAGCGAGGGCGAACGGGGAAAACGGTTTCTGAAGAAAGTGTACCCCTTCGCGTAGCACACCATGCCGGATAACCGCATCATCCGTGTACCCGGATACGAACAACACACGAAGGCCGGGATGTCGCTCCGTTGCTTGCTCCGCCAATTCGCGACCACCCATACCCGGCATGACAACATCGGTTATCAACAAATCGATCCGACCTCGGTGTTCTGTGGCAAGCCGCAATCCCTCGGCTCCGTCCGCGGCCTCCAGCACGGTGTACCCGCAACTCAGAAGGATTTGTCGCGTCAATGCCCGTACCGCGTGCTCATCTTCGACAAGAAGAATGATCTCTGTGCCTCGCGGCATACTTCCGCGCCCAAGTGGAACCTTTGCCGCTGTGACATGGGCTACCTGGGGCAGATACACCTTGAACGTCGTCCCAACCCCGACCTGGCTCATGACACAAACATGGCCACCGCTCTGCTTGATGATCCCGAACACAGTTGCAAGTCCTAATCCCGTTCCTTTGCCCGCGCCCTTGGTGGTAAAGAACGGTTCGAAGATCTTTGCCTGCACCTCTGGCGGCATTCCGCCTCCCGTGTCCGACACGCTCATGACGACGTGCGGCCCGGCTCGGGCATTGGCGTAAGTGCGAACAAAAGCCTCGTCCAGTGTGACGTTCAGAGTCTCGATTGTCAGACGTCCCCCCCGGGGCATGGCATCACGGGCATTCACCGCCAGGTTCATGAGCACCTGTTCGACCTGCCCCGGGTCAGCCCGGACTGCCCACAGTTGGGTAGCAAGCGTCGTGGTCAGAAGGATATCCTCTCCGATCAAACGACGGAGCATCTTCTCGGTGTCGGCGACCACCGCATTCAAGTCGAGTATCCTCGGGGCAAGGACTTGCTGCCGACTGAACGCCAGGAGTTGGCGGGTCAGCCCGGCCGATCGCTCACCAGCGTTGTAGATCTCGGCGATCATCTCCCGAGAGGGGTCACTCGGAGGAAGGCTCTGAAGGAGCAGTTCGCTATACCCATTGATGATGGTGAGGAGATTGTTGAAATCGTGCGCGACGCCCCCGGCAAGTTGCCCGAACGCATCCATCTTCTGTGCCTGTCGGAACTGTTCCTCCAAACTCCGTCGGGCGGTGACGTCGATCATCACACCGATGTAGTGAGTCAGCCGGCCAGCCGAGTCCCACACAGGAGAGATCGAAAGTTCGTTCCAAAAGGTGGTTCCGTCCTTTCGATAATTCAGCAACTCGACGGAGCAGAGTTCACCGGCTTGAGTTGCTTCATGTAGCTTTTTAATCAGGGCTGGATCGGTGTCCTTTCCCTGAAGGAATCGGCAGTTGCAGCCGAGGACATCTTCGGGGGCATACCCGGTCATCCGTTCGAAACCCAGGTTGATGTAAACAATCGGGTGGTCCGGTATGCCTGCGTCAGTGATCACAAGCCCCTGCGAAGCTGCCTGGATCGCCCGATCGCGCAGATGGAGAGCTTGTTCTGCTTGCTGACGTGCGGTGACGTCCTGGGCGAGCGAGAGAACGCCCAGGAATGTGTTGTTCGGGCCAAAGAGCGGAGTGTTATGCCATTCGCAGGTAACGATTCGACCATCCTTGGTCACGTTCGCAGCCGTTCCGTGAGCGTCCATATCTCCCGCAGCCAATCGCGCGAAGTTACTCTCTACCATTGCCCGTGATTGCAATGGAACAATCGTCTCGCAGGGATGTTTGCCGAGGATCTCGGCCTCTGCGAAACCGAATATGCGCTCGGCGGCGGGGTTCCAGCGGGTGAATCGGAAATCGGGGCCACTCAACATATAGGCCAGGGGCATCCGCTCGATCTGGAGAGTCAGCTGGGTCAGCAGTTCAGCCCTCTCGATCCCAGCGCGTCTCTGCTCGGTCACGTCGTTATGGACGCCCACCCACTCGCGGATGTCACCGTTGGCATCCAGGATCGGAACGGCCCGGACGGTCATTTCGCGATACTCTCCGTCTGCTCGCCGAAGCCGGTGCTCCACCTGGTACTCGTGCCGCCTCGTCATCGCTGCCGACCAAGCCTGTGCGCTTTTCTCTCGGTCATCCGGATGGATGGCCTCCAGCCACCCCCACCCTCGGTGTTGTTCGAGAGACTGCCCGGTAAACACCGTCCACCCTGGCTGTACGGAATCGAACTCCCCTGATGCCGGGGAGTCCCAGACGACAGCTGCGGACGCGGCGACAAGCGTTCGGTAACGCGCCTCGCTTGCCTTCAACGCGTCCTCAGAGCTTTTGCGAGCCGTGATGTCTTCCGTGAGCATGATGATCCCGCCGATTTCATCATGGCTCACCATCCAGGGGCGGACTTCCCAGCGAAGCCACTGAGCCGTACCATCAGCACGTTCCAGTCGTACCTCTTCGCAAATGTCGACCTCACCAGCCAGACAACGCTGATGGATCTCTTTCCAACTTTGTGGAATCTCCGGGAACACTTCGTAGTGACTCAGCCCAACAACATCACGATCACCCAGGTGGTAATCAGTCAGCCATCGGCGGCTGACGTGGAGGTACCGCATATCGCGGTCCAACATGGCAACCGGAGCGGAGACGTGTTCGACGAATGCCCGCAGTCGAGCTTCACCAGCTCGCAGGGCAACTTCCACCTGCTTGCGCTTGGTAATATCCTGTGCGACACACGCGAAGTACTTCTCATCACCGCCTGCTGGGTCCGGGATCGCAAAGACATTCCATTCCGTCGGGATTATCATCCCCGTCTGGAAATGGCGGAATGAGGCCTCCCCCGCGACACACCCTCCCGTCTGAAGAACTGGTATCACCTCACGCCCGATGCGTTCCCCTTCAATCTCAGCGTAATAGTCAAGAATTGTGGTTCGTCGAACATGCTCGTCTCCGTCCAAACCAACCATTGCCTGCCCGGCCCGGTTGACGAACTCCACACTCTGATCCGGTCGGGCGATGCCAATGAAGTCTGGGCTGAAGTCGATAATCGACAGCAGCAACTGGCGCTCCCGCTCCGCCCTCTTCCGCAGCGAGATATTGGTTCCGATCCCCGACAAGCCGATGACTCGGCCCTCCAAATCACGGACCGGGGAGAAACCGACCGACACTTCTAACCGACCCCCATTTTTGTGAAGCCGAATCACGTCAATCGCTGGCACGCTCTCGCCTCCTGCGATTTTCTCTCGATAGATTCGCGAATTGTCTAGCTGGCCCGGCGGCAGCAAGAACGAGGCGTGTCGGCCAATCGCCTCCTCGGCAGTGTACCCATACAACCGCACGGCTCCTGAGTTCCAGGTGGTGACGACGCCGTCGAGCGTCTGGCTGATGATCGCGTATTCCGCGTCGGAGACAATTGCCGCGAGTTGTTGAGCCTGACGTTCTTCGCGTTTTTGCTGCTGAATGTCTCGGCCGGTCTTCGACACCTCAATCAGCCGACCGCCCGCGTCCCGGACAGGAGAGATGGTCAGCGAAACGTCGATCCTCCGACCATCACGATGCATCCGGACAGTCTCGAAGTATCCGATTCGCTCCCCCGACTTCAGCCGACTTAGAATTCCGGCAAGCTCATTGACCTTGTCTGGTGGAATGAGAAAGGAGATGTGCAGGCCGAGGACCTCTCCCGCGGTCCAGCCGTAGAGTCGCTCGGCCGCCGGGTTCCAACTCGTGACAACGCCATCGAGGGTTTTCGTGATGATGGCGTCGTCGGACGACGCCACG
>Ga0105047_10001587_pt1 | contig 40761 bp, 41 predicted proteins | sample MAT04_FD_78384 | JGI IMG/M metagenome (GOLD analysis project Ga0105047, IMG submission 78384) | Freshwater microbial communities from Lake Fryxell liftoff mats and glacier meltwater in Antarctica - MAT-04 (megahit assembly) | ecosystem: Environmental > Aquatic > Freshwater > Ice > Liftoff...
CTCGATTCGCTGGGATGTTGACCCCAGGCCCGCCCAGGATTATGCGGACAGAACCACCCGCCCGAAGCGCCTGACCAGCCCAAACAGAACGGCAGGGCGCATAACGTCGCCGTCCGCCTAATGCCGGTTATGCGGAATTCCGCATAACCGCCACACGTACGCCACGTTGGCCATGGACGCAGGTGTCGATCCCGAGATGCTCAGCGACCGGATCGGCCATGCCAACACCGCGGTGACACTGCAGATCTACACCCATCGATCACACGGCAGGGACGCTGGCATGGCTCAGGCGTTGGGCGACCTGATCCAGTCAGCAGTAACCCCAGAGCAGCCTTGTGAGTCCCCGCTGGTCAGAAATCTGGTCAGAAACTACCCCGAGGACGACCCTGACTCGGCTCTGGACGATGGCGAGCCCCACGCCTGACAGGGACATCGGCAGACCGTCAGGGCTCCAACTTGAGCGGATACCTGCAGGTCAGCGGCCTAGACAAGCAGAAGGCCCGGACCAATGGTCCGGGCCTTCTGTCGTTGACGCATTGGTAGCGGGGGCAGGATTTGAACCTGCGACCTCCGGGTTATGAGCCCGGCGAGCTACCGAGCTGCTCCACCCCGCGTCGAGTGAGTCACGGCGTGAACTTCATCCGTGCTCGGTATGTCCGAGCGTACGTGACCGACCCGGCCGGGGCCAAATCGGCGCCCTGCGCCACAGCCGTAGGCGATCAGCCACTCGCCGACGGACTCGGCGACGGACTCGCCGACGGACTCGGCGAGGGCGACGGGCTGGCCGGCGGTGTGCCCGCGGTCAGCTGCGGCGCCAACCCCTGGGCCTTGCGGATCGCCGCCTCGAGCTTCTTCTGGGCCTCGCCGTAGGCCGCGAAGTCGCCGGCCTTGAGCGCTGCCTGTCCCGCCGTGTACTGCGCCTCGACCTCGGCCAGGGCCGCGGCGAGCTGGGCGCCGACCGTGCCGACCGGAGTGGTCGGTTTCCCCGGCTCGGTGGGCTCGTCGGCCGCTCCGCCCTCACCGAACAGGCCCGTCACGGCCTGCGCAAGGGTGTCGCCCCAGGCCACGGTCGTGCCGTAGACGGCCACGGTGATCTTGTTCTGCGGGAACGACCCGGAGCCCGCCGCCGCCTGCACGTAGATCGGCTGCACGTAGAACATGCGGCCCTCGAGGGGGAAGGAGAGCAGGTTGCCGAAGGTCAGGGCCTTGCCCGAGCCCGAGTTGTTGGTGATGTACTGGGCCAGCGACAGCTGCTCGGCAGCGTTCTGCGAGCGCACCGGGGAGTTCTGGATCTGGTTGAGCACCTGGCCCGGCCCGGCAGGCGTCGCCGAGCCGTACTCGAGCAGGCGCAGCAGGCCGTAGTCCTCCGCTGGTTTGCCGGCCTGGTTGCCGGCGTCGGCGTCGACCGCCAGCAGCCCGCGCAGGATCTCTCGCCCCGCCTCGTTGTTGCTGGCCGGCACGAAGGGCGTCGTGATGGAGAACGCCGCCTCGGACTCGCCCGGCATCGCGATCGACTGGAAGACCACCGGCTGGTCCTGGGAGGCCACCGACGGGTCGCGCGGCACGCGCCACCGGTCGTTGCCGGAGAAGAAGTCGCCGGGGTTGGTCACGTGGTACTCGGTGAGCAGCTCGCGCTGTACCTTCAGGAAGTCCTGCGGGTAGCGGATGTGCGCCATCAGCTCACCGGAGATCTCGGACAGCGGCCGCACCGACCCCGGGAAGGCGTTGCTCCAGGCCTTGAGCATCGGGTCCTTGGTGTCCCAGCCGTACAGCTTCACGTCGCCGGTGTGGGCGTCGACGGTGGCCTTGACCGCGTTGCGCACGTAGTTGACCTGACCGGTGCCGACCGTCACGACGTTGGAGCGCTGGGCGACCGAGTCCGAGGTCGCCTCGGCGAGCTCGATGAGGCGGCTGTTGGGGTAGCTGGCCGAGGTCGTGAACCCGTCGACGATCCACTGCACCCGACCCTCGATGACGGCCGGGTAGACGTTTCCGTCCAGCCGCAGCCACGGCGCCACCCGCTCGACCCGCTCGGTCGGCGAGCGGTGGTCGAGGATGCGGGACTCGCCGTTGACGGCATCCGAGAGCAGGAAGTTGGCCTCGCGGTACTTGATCGCGTAGGCGAGCTGGCGCAGGGTCGACCCGATCGGCACCCCGCCGTCACCGGCATACGTGGTGTTGACCGCGACCTCGCCCTCCCCGCCAGCGGGGTAGTCGAACTCACGGGGTGGGGCGCCCGCACGGGCCCCCACCACGGAGTAGGCCGGGGACAGCTCACCGAAGTAGATCCGCGGCTCGTAGTCCCCGAGGGCGCTGCGCCCACCGCCCTCGAAGAAGACCGGGTCTCCCTCGGTCGTCTTCTGGTTGCCGTAGGCGGCGTAGAAGCCGTAGCCGTGCGTGAACACCGTGTGGTCGTTCAGCCAGTTGCGCTGGCCCTGCGGCAGTCCCTCGATGTTGATCTCGCGCGTGGCCACGACGGCGTCGCGGGTCTGGTTGTCGATCGTGTACCGGTCGACGTCGAGGGTGTCCGGGAAGGCGTAGTAGTCGCGCTGGCCCTCGAGCTGGCGGAACGTGGGCGCGACGACGTTGGGGTCGATGATCCGCACGCCCGGGATGTCGTTGGCGGCGGCGCGCAGGACGTCCTTGTTCTCGGTCTGGGCGGCTGGTGGGTTCTGGATCCGCTTGACCCGGTCGAGCCCGAAGGCGGCGCGCGTGGCGCTGATGTTGCGCTCGATGTACTTCGCCTCCAGGGACTTCGCCGAGGGCGTGACCCTGAGCGACTGGACCAGGGCGGGGTAGATGCCACCCACCACCACGGCGGTGACCACGAGCAGGACGACGCCGGTGATCGGCAGCCGCCAGCTGCGGCTCCAGATCGCGGCGAGGAAGAACGCCGCACACATCAGCGCGGCGACCGCCAGGATCGCCTTCGCGGGCAGCACGGCCTTGTCGTCGGTGTAGGTGATGCCGGTGAGCAGCGATCCCTTCTCCGTCGACAGCGAGTAGCGGTCGAGCCAGTAGGAGGCGGCGCGGGTGAGGGCGATCAGCGCACCGAGGATGCCGAGGTGCACGAACGCCGCGCGGGTCGTGGGACCGCGCCCGGGCAGCTGCAGGCCGCCGTAGACGTAGTGCGTGAAAGCCGCCGCGATGAACGCCAGGGCCAGCACGACCGTCGCGAAGCTGACGACGAAACGAAGCCACGGCAGGGTGAAGACGAAGAAGCCGACGTCGAGGCCGAACTGCGGGTCCTTGATGCCGAACGGCTCGCGGTTGGCCCACAGCAAGAAGGTGCGCCAGGCCCCCATCGAGCCCGACCCGGCGAGCAGGCCGAGGACGACCGGGACGGCCACCACCGCGATGCGGCGCAGCGGCTCGATGGCCTGGCGGTACTGCTCGAGCACCTGCTGGGCCGGGGTCACCGGGATGTACAGCGGACGGGTGCGGTAGGCGATGACCAGGCTCGAGGCGACCACGCCGCCGGTGAGGAGTGCGGCGACGGCGAAGAGGCCGGCCTTGGCCGTCAGCTCCTTGACGAAGACGTCACGGAAGCCGACGGAGTCGTACCACCACACGTCGGTGAGCACGTCGGCGACGATGCCGCCGAGCACGACCACTCCCAGCACGACGAGCAGGGTGGTGCCCAGCGGCCCCCGCCGACGTCGGCCGGTGGCCCGCGGTGGCCCGCTCGGGCCACTGTCGGACCCCTCCGGGCGTGACGGACCATCTGCGGGGCCCGAAGGCCCGTCGAACCACTCCGAGCGACTCACTGCTCTCCTCGTCCCGCCGTCGGGGATCTCCCGTGTCAGTCGTGGGCAATGTACCTCGGCCACCTGCGCGTCCATCGGGCACCATGGTCCGGTGACCGACTCCCCCCAGCCCGTGACCGACCCGCTGACCCTCGCCGCCCTCGACACCGAGCGGCACGTCGCGCGTTCCGGGTGGGACCAGCCGGTACGGCTGTTCGCCCTGGTGCCCACGCGAGAGCTGCTCGAGCACGAGCCCCAGCTCGCCGCGGGGATGGCCACCCACGACGCCGTCGCGGGCGCGCTGAGCGCCGTGGAGCAGGACGACCTGCCCGGGTCCTCGGGTCTGGAGGAGCTGCTCGCGCGCATCGCCTGGCCCGAGCAGGTGGCGGGCTGCGCCCTGGCCGTCGAGCGCATCGTCGTGCCCCCGGATGCCGAGCGTGACCTGCCCGACGACGCCGCCGAGGCGCTGCGCGCGGTCGCCGACCATCCCGCCCGTGCCGACGTGCGGCTGCTCGTGGCGGTGACCCGGGACGGCTCGGCCCGCTGCCTGCTGCGCCAGCGCGCCCACGACAGCGACGACCGGGTGGCCCTCGGCGAGGACATCGCACCGGGGTTGGTGCACGCCCTGCGAGCGACCCTCAGCCCGGCCTGAGCCCACCCCCGGCGGGCGTCAGCCGCAGCTCGGCAAGGAGGCGGTGTCGCCCGTGCCGATGTCGCGCACGGCCTGGATGCCGTCGTCGAACGACGCGACCTTGACGACCCGCAGCCCGTCGGGAACGTTCCCGACGACCTCGGTGCAGTTGCCGGCCGGGGCGAGGAAGAAGTCGGCGCCGGCCCGGCGGGCCCCGATGAGCTTCTGCCGGAGGCCGCCGATCGGCCCGACCGCCCCGGAGTCGTCCATGGTGCCGGTGCCCGCGATGCTTTCGCCGCCGGTCAGCTCGCCGGCGGTCAGCACGTCGTAGATCGCCAGGCTGAACATCAGCCCGGCGGACGGCCCGCCGACGTTGCCGGTGCGCAGGGTGACGTCGACCGGGAGGTCGTAGTCGAGCCGCAGCCCGACCCCGATGACGGTGCGGCCGTCGGACTCGGCCGTCTTCGCCGTGACGGTGCGCTCCTTGCCGTCGCGGCGCACGACCACGGGAAAGGTGTCGCCGGGTTCGTGCCGTTGCACCGCGGTCCGCACGGCCTCGGCCGACATCGCCGGGTCGCCGTCGACGGTGACGAGCACGTCATCGGGCTCGAACACACCGGCGGACGGGCTGCCGTCCGGGACGCCCGCGATGACGATCTGCTCGTCGACGTCCTTGCCGAGGGCCCGCAGCGCCGTCGCGGTGGCGACGCTCTGCGAGCCGGCCATCTCGGCGGCGCCCTCCTCCTGGGCGTCCTCCTCGCTCTGCTGTGGCGGGAAGACCTGCTCCTCGGGGAGGATCTCGTGCGAGCCACTGAGCCAGGCCTGGGCCAGGTCGTAGGCGTTGACCCGCACGCCGGGCCCCCCGTCGACACTGACCGTCGTGAAGTCCAGGGTGCCGCTCGTGGGGTAGGTCGTGGCTCCGTCGATCGAGAGCAGCGGCTTGCCGTCGACCTTGCCGAGGATGTTCGTCGCCGGCCCCGGGGACATGACCACGTAGGGCAGGCCGACGAAGGTCAGTGCGGCGGCAACGGCGATGGCGACGAAGGTCACCGTGAGCAGGGCGGCGGGAAGCACCCCCGGACGCGTGGGATGGCGGCGCCCGCGCCGGCGAGCGCCGCGATCGGGCGACTCTTCCGGGTCGTCGGGCCACCCCGCATCGCCGACCACGCCGGAGGTCGGCTGGCTCACGGCAGGCCCACCCACTCGGTGGAGCCGTCACCCAGGCTCTGGTGCTTCCAGATCGGCGTCTGCGCCTTCAGGGTGTCGATGAGGTCACGGCAGGCGTCGAAGGCCTGACCCCGGTGTGGAGCGGCCGCGGCGACCACGACAGCGAGGTCGCCGACCCGTAGGGCGCCCACGCGGTGCACCGCCGCGACGCGGTACCCCTGGGACCGGCCGAGCACGTCGTCGCAGGTGCGGCGCATCGCATCGACGGCACCGGGATGCGACTCGTAGTCCAGCGCGGTCACCGGGTCGCCGTGGTCGTGGTCGCGCACGACCCCGACGAACAGCGCGATGCCACCGCAGGCGGGATGGCGGACGGCGTCGAGCACCTCGTCGACGGACAGCGGCTCGTCGCGCAGGGCGACGAGCGCGACCGCGTCGTGGTCGGTCGGCATGGGGCTCCTCGGTGGCGTCCGGCGGAACCTTCCGGGCCGGATCGTGGTTGGCTGTATCGAGACGACATCCTCTCACCTGACGCGAGGAGCCCCGAGTGACCGACCCCCAGCACGACGACGACGACACCCCGGGCCTGCCCCCCGAGATCGAGGAGCTGCTGCGCGGCCTCACCGGCGGCGAGATCGACCCCCAGATGGTGTCCATGATGCAGGGCATGGGCCTGGACAAGGTCGACCCCCAGATGCTGGCGATGGTGATGAGCCAGGTGCAGGCGCTGTTCGCCGCCCCCGAGAGTGACACCGCGGTCGACGCCGCGCTCGCGACCGACATCGCCCGCAAGACCGTGGCCGCTGAGGGCGACGCGCTCGCCAGCGGGTCCGACGGACGCGCCGCGGCCGAGGCGGTTCAGGTGGCCGGCCTGTGGCTGGATGCCGCCACCGATCTCGCGACCCCCGGCCTCACCGGTGTCGCGTGGAGCCGGGCCGAGTGGGTCGAGGCGACGATGCCGGTCTGGACCGACCTCGTGGAGCCGGTGGCCGCGGGGGTCACCGACGCCGTCGGCACCGCCCTGAGCGGTCAGCTGGGCCGGCTGGGCGACTCCGGGATGCCCGAGGGGTTGCTCGACCAGGCCGGGCCGATGCTGCGCCGGCTGCACGGCTCGCTGTTCTCCATGCAGCTCGGCCAGGGCACCGGCACGCTCGCCGGCGAGGTGCTGACCGGCTGCGAGGTCTCCCTGCCCCTCGTACCCGCGCCCACGGTGGTGTTGATGCCGGCCGCCGTGCGTGAGTTCGCCGCGGGCCTCGAGGTCGACGAGCCGCAGGCCCGGCTCTACCTCGCGGTCCGCGAGGTCGCCAGGGTGCGGTTGTTCGGGGCCGTGCCCTGGCTGGCGCCGGCGCTGCTGGCCGCCGTGCGGGACTATGCCGCCGACATCACCATCGACACCACCGCGATCGAGGAGGCGGTCGGCTCGATCGACCCCTCCGACCCCGAGGCCGTGCAGCAGGCGCTGCAGGGGCGGATGTTCGCCCCCCAGCCCTCCCCCGCCCAGCAGGCCGCCCTCGGTCGGCTGGAGACCCTGCTCGCCCTGGTCGAGGGCTGGGTCGACGTCGTCACCGACCGCGCCACCCGCGGCCACCTGCCCCAGGCCGACGCGCTCGGTGAGGCCGTGCGGCGCCGGCGCGCCACGGGCGGACCTGCCGAGAAGGCGTTCGGCGCCCTCGTCGGGCTCGAGCTGCGGCCACGCCGGCTGCGCGACGCGGCCAACCTCTTCGCCGCCCTGGAGGAGTCCGGGGGCCCGGGCGCACGCGACGGCGCCTGGCGGCATCCTGACCTCGCCCCCGGCGCGAACGACCTCGACGACCCCCTGAGCTACGTCGAGCGCACCGCGCGCCCCGAGACCGACGAGATGGATGCCGCGCTCGACCGCCTGCTCAGCGGCGAGGACGACGCGTGACCGATGCCGCGCTCGACCGCCTGCTCAGCGGCGAGGACGACGCGTGACCGATGCCGCCCCCGGTGCGGGTGCGGGTGCGGGTGTGACGCGTGTGACGCGTGTGCCCGACCCGGCAGTGGTGACCGCCTTCGGGCACCTGCGGGCGGATGCGGCGGCGGTGCTGGGCGCCTGGTCGGCGCCGGACGCGGAACAGGAGCGGTTGCGCCGGGCCTACCTGGCCCAGATCGCGGCCGAGCCGGACGCGGTCGCCAAAGCCGGCCCGCCGGCGCACCTCACGGCATCCTGCGTGCTGCTCGACCCCAGTGGTGGTCAGGTGCTGCTCACCCTGCACCGAAAGGCGAACGCCTGGTTCCAGTTCGGGGGGCACCTGGAGGCTACAGACGCCACGGTGTGGGCGGCGGCCCGCCGGGAGGCCCGCGAGGAGTCCGGCATCGACAGCCTCGAGCCGCTCCCCCGACCGGTACAGCTCGACCGGCACCTGCTCGTCGGGTCGTTCGGGGCCTGCCGGGAGCACCTCGACGTGCGCTACGCCGCAATGGCCCCCGCGGACGCGCGGGCGCACGTCAGTGAGGAGTCACACGACGTGCGGTGGTGGCCGGTCGACGCCCTGCCCGCCGACACCCGCGCCGAGCTCACCCCGCTGGTGTCACTCGCGCGGGTCGCCCTCGGTCTCGGCTGACAGCACGACCGCCGCTGCCGCGGGGACGGCAGCCGCCGGTGCGTCGGGCGCCCCGTCGACGGGGTCGTCCTCACCGTCCACGTCGGGCGGCAGGCCCTCGGCGTGGGCCAGCCCGTCGAGGAAGCCGCGCGCTCGCTCCAGCCGTGGGTAGGAGGCGAGCAGCCGCCAGAACGCCGGGCCGTGCCCCGGGACGAGGAGGTGGGCCAGCTCGTGCAGCAGCACGTAGTCGAGCACGTGGTCGGGCACGTCGCGCAGCCGGTCGGACACCCGGATGGTGCCCTCGGCGGGGGTGCACGAGGCCCAGCGCCGACCCATCGTCGACACCCACCGCACGCTCGCGGGGCGCGCGTGACCCCCGAGGTAACGGTGCGACAGCTGCCCGGCACGGGTGGCCAGCGCCTCGTCCGACGACTGCCGCCGGCGTTCGCCGGCCGTGAGCCGGGCGAGCATCCGCTCCACCCAGCGGGCCTCATCAGCGGCACTGAACGACGCCGGGATGAGCACCACGGTGCGGGCGCCGTCGCGGTAGGCGCTCACGGTGCGCCTGCGGCGGCGGCTGCGGCGGACCTCGACGTCCTCACTGCTCACGGGACGAGCGTAGGCGCCCGGCCTTGCGTGTGGCGAATGGTACGGGTGTGGCGCGCGGTGCGTCGGGCGTGCTCGGCACGGGCGCGTCCCGGGGGCGTTCGTGCTCAGGCGTGGTTAGGGTTGACACGTCCCCGCCGCAGTGCGGCACCCCCGCATCGACCCGGCCAACCGGCCGAGGTCGACGACAAGGAGAGCTTTCATGGCTGACGAGACCTACAAGGGCGAGTTCTACTGCGTGAAGTGCAAGGAGAAGCGCGAGGCCGAGGGCAAGGTCGTCGTGTCCGAGAACGGCCGCCGGATGGCCAAGGGTGTCTGCCCGGTCTGCGGCACCAACCTCAACCGCATCCTCGGCAAGGCCTGAGTTCCCGTCTCCGCTACCAACGGCCCCGATCCACGTCGGATCGGGGCCGTTGAACGTTCCCGACCCTGTGGACGAACCCCCGGGGCCGCCACCGCGCGGCAGGATGGCTGACGTCGGGCAGCATGACGAGGGGGGTGCCTGTGGACGCGTCGGGGGCGCAGCGAACGCCGGTGCCGCGGCGCGACCCGCTCGGTCGGGCCGGTTCGCCACGACCCGTGGTCGTCGACGGCTGGGGCCCGTTGGCCGAGGAGCTGGTGGCCCAGCTGAGACGGTGCGACGTGCAGGTCCGTGGGGGCCGCCACGCGGCCGACGGAGCCGAGCTGGCCCTGAGCACGAGCGAGAGCCTCCCCGGTGTGGTCGTGGTGGTCGCCGAGGGCCGCGCGCCATGGTGGGCCGGCGCCCCCTGGCAGGCCCGCGGAGTGCCACACCTCCCAGTCGTGCTGGGCGAGACCGGGGTCGTCGTCGGCCCGCTCGTACTCCCCGGGCGCACGGCCTGCCTGCGCTGCGCCGGCCCCGCGTGGCCGGTCAGCCGGGTCTGCGAGGCCGGGGCGGTGTCACCGGGCACCGCCGTGCTGGCCGCAGCGGTGGCGACGGTGACGGTGCTGGCCACCCTGCGCGGGGACACCTCGCTGGGTGGCATCTCGACCGAGATCGGCCTCGATGAGGTGGTCGTCACGCACCGCCTGTGGAAGCTGCGACCCGGCTGCTGCTGCTCGTCGGCGACAATGGCCGGGTGAGCGACATCCCCCGAGGCTCGATAGCCCGGACCGCCAAGCTCGTCGGCCTGCCCCTCGGGCATGCCGGACGGGCGGCCCTCGGGGTCGGCAAGCGGGTCGGGGGCCGCCCGGCCGAGGCCGTAGCGGCCGAGCTGCAGGCCCGCACCGCCGAACAGCTGTTCTCGGTGCTCGGCCAGCTCAAGGGCGGCGCGATGAAGTTCGGCCAGGCCCTGTCGGTCATGGAGGCCGCGATGCCCGAGGAGCTCGCCGGGCCCTACCGGGCGACCCTCACCAAGCTGCAGGAGTCCGGCCCGCCGATGGGCGCCGACCGCGTGCACCTGATCCTCGCGCGCGAGCTCGGACCACGCTGGGCCAGCACCAAGCTCGTCGAGTTCGACGACGTGCCGGCCGCCTCGGCCTCGATCGGCCAGGTGCACAAGGGCGTCTGGCGCGACGGCCGTGAGGTCGCCGTGAAGATCCAGTACCCCGGAGCGGCCGAGGCGCTGATGTCCGACATCAACCAGCTCTCGCGCGTGGCCCGGATGGCCGGGTCCTGGCTGCCGGGCATCGACGTGAAGCCGATCATGGAAGAGCTCAAGGCGCGGATGAGCGAGGAGCTCGACTACCACCTCGAGGCACGCCACCAGCGGCACTTCGCCACCGCGTTCCGCGACGACGACGACGTGCTCGTGCCCGACGTGCTCGTCGACAACCACCACGTGCTCGTCACCGAGTGGGTCGATGGCACCCCCCTGTCCCGGATCATCGCCTCGGGCACCCAGGAGGAGCGCGACGAGGCGGCGACGCTCTACCTCGAGTTCCTGCTCCGGGCACCGAACCGCGCCCGCCTGCTGCACGCCGACCCGCACCCCGGCAACTTCCGGGTCACCGACGACGGCCGGCTCGGGGTGCTCGACTTCGGTGCGGTCAACCGCCTCCCCCACGGGTTGCCCCCGGCGATGGGGCGGCTGCTCACCGAGGCGCTGGCCGGCGACGCCCACGCGCTCGAGGCCGGGCTGCGCCGCGAGGGGTTCATCCGCAAGGGTGTCGAGATCGACCCCGAGGCCCTGCTCGCCTTTCTCATCCCGCTCGTCGAGCCCCTGCTCGAGGAGGAGTTCACCTTCTCGCGCGCTTGGCTGCGAGGCGCGGCCGCCCGGATCCAGGACCCCCGCAGGCCGCAGTTCCTCGTCGGCCTCAAGCTCAACCTGCCGCCCGAGTACCTGCTGATCCACCGGGTCTGGCTCGGCGGTCTCGGGGTGCTGAGCCAGATCGGTGGCACCGTGCCCCTGCGCGAGATGGTGTGCGCGCACCTGGCCGGCATCGACGAGTCGCGCCTGCCACCGCCTCGGGTGGCCTGAGGGGTCCGTCACCACCAGGTGGAGTCCAGTTTGCCCTCGATGCTGCGCAGGTGGGTGCGGCTGCAGGCGTCGCACGTCCAGACGTCACGGCCGTGCTCCACCCCGTGGGTCCAGGTGATCCGGGCCAGTGCCGCGACGTCGTCGTCGGGCGGGGTGGCACCGCACGTCGCGCAGACCGGACGCGGCAGGGGCGCCGGCGGCACGCCATCCGAGCTCTGGCCCCCGCCCACCAGCGGTCAGCTCCCGGCCTTGGCCGCCTTGGCGGCCCTCTTGAAGTCTCGCACCTTTCGCAGCGACTCGGCATCGACGACGTCGGCGACCGAGCGGTAGGACCCGGGCTCGGCGTAGGCACCGCACGCCTGCTCCCACCCGTGCGGCCGCACACCGAGCTGCTTGCCGAGCAGGGCGGCGAAGATCCGCGCCTTCTGCTCGCCGAAGCCGGGCAGCGCCTTGAGCCTCGTGACGAGCTCGGCGCCGGTGGCCGCACCGCGCCAGAGCGCCGCGGCATCACTGTCGTAGGTGTCGCGCACGACGACGGCCAGCGCCTGGATCCGCGCGGCCATCGAGCGTCCGTAGCGGTGGATCGCGGGGGGCGTGGCGCACAGGTCGGCGAACGCCTCGGGGTCCGCGGCGGCGACGGCGCCGGGCTCGAGGGAGCCGAACCGCTCGAGCACCTTGGCGGGGCCGGCGAACGCGCGTTCCATCGGGAACTGCTGGTCGAGCAGCATCCCGACGAGGAGCGCGAACGGGTCCTCGGACAGGACGCGGTCGGCGGTGGGTTCCTGGGCGATCGTCAACGCAGCCATGACCTCAGGGTAGCCAGCAGGCTCGCGCCCACGGCGCGCCAGACGTCGCGCTCGTCGAGGGAGGGCACCGCCGGTAGGAGGTCCTGGCGGAACGACACCGCCCCCGACGCGGGGTCGGGGGCGGTGCTTTCGTCGAGCACGGGTCTCATCGCACGATGGCGTGGATGCTGGCCCGCAGCTGCTCTCGCTCCGACGCCACCTGCATCCTGCGCTGCGCCTCGTGGACGCGGCGCTGGTGCATCGTGCGACGTATCTCGTGCATCCGCTTCGTGTACATCTGAAGTCTCCTTGACGGTGATCTGCTGGTGGGTGGTGGTGCCTACGCGGCGACCTCGGACTTGCGGGGGCGGCCACGGGGACGCTTGCGGGCGACGATCTCGCCCTGGACGAACAGCTCGCCGCCCCAGACGCCCCACGGCTCGCGCCGGTGGAGGGCACCCGCGAGGCACTCGACACGTGCCGGGCACGTGCCGCACAGGGCCTTGGCGAACTCGACCCCGTCGGGGGTGTCGGCGAACCACATCTCGGCGTCGTTCTCGCGGCAGGGAACTCCCTCGCCGGTCGTCTCGGACGCCTCGTGCAGGTCGAGGAGCTCGGTCAGCTGCATCGGGTTGTCACCTCCTTGTTCGGCGCGCCCGGTGGGGCGCTGCGTCGTCTCGGTGCGCCGGATGTGGCGCGGGGTACTCGGTGGGCGGGCGGTGTGGGCCCGCTGCGTGGTGATGGTCATGTCGGTGGCCTCGCGTGGTGGTCTGGGTCGGAGCTGCTGGTCTGGTGCCTGGCGGCGGGTACGAGAAAGGCCGCGGATCCCGGTGTCGGGATCCGCGGCCTCGAGGCGACCTGTCGTGCTGTCAGACAGGTGGTGCCTCGAGGCGTGGATATCCGACTCCCGTGAGCGGGGCGATGGCGTCGACGCCGGTGGTGCGGACCTCCGCGACGAGGAGGTCGCGACCGTCGTTGCTGGCGGCGAAGGACACAGTGCGCCCCTGAACGGAGCGGAACGCGACTGCGTGAGCGGTGTTGGCGCCGCACCGGGGACGCGTGCAGATCTCGCGGACAGCGCTCATCGCCATCTCCTTCGTCATCGTCGTCTCCATCAGGGCCAACCCTCCTCACTGCTTCTCGGTTCTGCCGCGCGCCCGGGCGGGTCACACGAGGTGGTCTGATCAGGTTAGGGGAGCCTGCGCGTACCCGGCAACGGGATTAGTGGGTTGATTTCGTCCACCACTGCCTTACGGAGCCACTTCGCCTGCCGCACAAGGCTATTCGGCGCCAGAGAATTTTCCGAGAAGCTCGAGGACATCGGTGCCGTACCGCTCGAGCTTGGCCGGGCCGACGCCGTTGATGCGGGCCAGCGCCGCCACGTCGGCCGGCGCCCGCTCCGCGATGGCGGTGAGGGTGGCATCGGTGAACACGACGAAGGCCGGCACGTCGGCGGCCCGCGCTGTCTCCAACCGCCACTCGCGCAGCGCCTCGAACAGCCGCTCGTCCATCGTGGGCGGGCACGACGCGCAGCGGCCGATGGTGCGCTCCTTCGCGGTGCCGAGGTCGGCCCCGCACGTGCGGCAGGTGGTGCGAACGGGCGCGACGGGCCTGGCGCCGCCTGCGCCGCCCTTCCGGCTTCGCTTCGGCTGCGACCGGGCCGCCTCACCGAGCACGGCTGCGGTGCCGTCGAGGAAGCGGGACGGACGCCGGGTGGCCTTCGCACCCGGGGTGCGCGCCCGTGAGTAGGACATGACGAGGCGTTCACGGGCGCGGGTGACCCCCACGTAGAGCAGCCGGCGCTCCTCCTCGACCGCCTCCGGGGTGTCGGCCATCGTGATGGGCAGCAGCCCGTCGGAGCACCCGACGAGGAAGACGGTGTCCCACTCCAGGCCCTTGGCAGCGTGGAAGGACGCCAGCGTGACGCCGTTGACCGTGGGGGCGTGCTGGGCGGAGGCCCGCTCCTCCAGCTCGCGCACCAGGGCCGGGAGCCGCGCCCGCGGGTCGAGGGCGAACAGGTCGTCGGCGAGCGAGGCCAGGGCCGACAGCGACTCCCAGCGCTCGCGGGCCGCGCCACCGCTCGTCGGGGCTTCCCGGCTCCAGCCGGCGCCCAGGAGCACGTCGCGCGCGAGGTCGGGCAGTGGCACCGAGCCGTCGTCGGAGCGGGCCGCGCCGCGCATGAGCACGATCGCGTCGCGGACCTCCCTGCGCGAGAAGAAGCGCTCTCCACCGCGCACGAGATAGGGGATGCCGCGCTCGGCCAGCGCGGTCTCGAAGGCCTCACTCTGGCCGTTGGTGCGGAAGAGCACCGCGACCTCGCAGGGCGGGTGGCCCGAGTCGACCAGCCCGGCGATGCGCGTGGCGACGGTCGCCGCCTCGTCGGGGTCGTTGTCGGCGACGAGAAGCTCGGGCGCAGGCCCGTCCGGGCGTTGCGCCCGCAGCTCGACCGACCCCGACCTGCGCTGGCCGCCGGGCCCGCGCAGGACCAGGTTCGCCAGGCCCACGACCTGTGGGGTCGAGCGGTAGTTACGCACCAGCTCGACGGTGCGAGCCTGCGGGTGTCGGGTGCGAAAGCCAAGAAGGTGCTCGGGCGAGGCCCCGGTGAACGAGTAGATGGTCTGCGCCGGGTCACCGACGACGCACAGGTCGCGCCGCTCACCCAGCCACAGCTCGAGCAGGGTCTGCTGGAGGCGGTTGACGTCCTGGTACTCGTCGACGACGAAGTGCCGGTACTGGCTGCGCACGGCCCGCGCGACCTCGTCGTGCTCACGCAGGATGCCTACCATCAGCAACAGCACGTCCTCGAAGTCGATGACCCCGCGCTCGGTCTTCACCTCCTCGTAGGCCGCCACCAGGCGCGCCATGGCCGTGGGGTCGAGCCCGGCGGGCGGCTCGCGGCGCTGGGCACCGGCCGCCGCGGCATACGACTCGGGGGTGAGCAGCGACACCTTCGACCACTCGATCTCGGAGGCGAGGTCGCGGATGGCCGCGCTGTCGAGCCGGAGCCGGAGCCGCCCCCCGGCCTCCGCGACGGCGCTGGCCTTGTGCGGCATCACCTCCGGCGACGCGCCCCCAATGGCCTGCGGCCAGAAGTAGTGCAGCTGGCGCAGCGAGGCCGCGTGGAAGGTGCGGGCCTGCACACCGCCGACCCCGAGGTCGCGCAGCCGGGTGCGCATCTCACCGGCGGCGCGGGCGGTGAAGGTGACGGCGAGCACGCGCTGCGGCTGGTAGACCCCGGACAGCACGCCGTAGGCGATGCGGTGGGTGATGGCGCGCGTCTTTCCGGTGCCGGCGCCCGCCAGCACGCACATCGGCCCGCTGGGGTGTGCCGCGACCTCGCGCTGCTCGGGGTCGAGCGCGTCGAGGACCGCGTCGGCTCCGGGGTGCACGGGCAGGGTCGTCATCGTCGAGAATCCTAGGTGTCCGCGGTGACGGTGTCCGCGGTGACGGTGACCGACGGCCCCACCGGGCCTGTGGACGGCGACCCTCGGCGCCTGCGGGAAGGATCCCCGCGGCCCGCGCGTTCCCCACGACTGAGCCACCAACGTCACGAGGAGCCCCATGTCCGCCGCCCACCCCACCGGCCCGAGCCTGCCAGCCCGCGGCACCGTCACCATGTTCACGACGACGTGGTGCGGCTACTGCCGCCGGCTGAAGTCGCAGCTGGAGCGCGAGGGCATCGCCTTCACCGAGGTCGACATCGAGCGCGAGCCCGGCACCGCCGAGTTCGTCATGTCGGTCAACGGCGGCAACCAGACGGTGCCGACGCTGCTCTTCCCGGACGGCTCGGCCGCGACCAACCCGTCGGTCGCCCAGGTCCGCGACAAGCTGGCGTGACTCCCCCCGCGCGGGATGTTCGGAAACCGGTCGCCGTGGCGACCACGTTTGCACTCACGGCGCTCAGCGCAGGGGGGTTTCCGGCGACGTCAGGGGCGCGCCGTACCAGTGCTCGATGATCCGCCGAGAGATGGAGATCCGCCCGGAGACCGCGACCGACCCGTCGGCCAGCGCCGCGGCGAGTTCGTCACGGCGGAACCAGCGGGCCGCCTCGATCTCGTCGGCCTGCAACCGCAGCTCGGTGCCGAGGGCCCGGGCACGAAAGCCCAGCATGAGCGAGGACGGGAAGGGCCACGGCTGGTCGCCCAGATAGGTCACGTCGGTGACCTCCACGCCGACCTCCTCGGCGACCTCGCGGGTGACCGCGGCCGCGAGCGTCTCGCCCGGCTCGACGAAGCCCGCCAGCACCGACATGCCGTTGCCGCGGAAACCCCTTCCCCGAGCCAGCAGGAGGCGGTCGTCGGCGTCGACGACGGCCATGATGACCGCCATGTCGGTGCGGGGGTAGTGCTCGCTTCCGTCAGCCGGGCAGCGTCGGATCCACCCCCCGAGCGCCGGCATGGTGGTGGCACCGCATCGCGGGCAGTGGCCATGGGTGCGGTGCCAGTTGGCCAGCGCCAGCACCGTCGCGAACGCGGACGCCCCGAGGTCGTCGAGGTCGGCGCCCACCTGCCGCAGGGTGCGCCACGCCGGGTCGTCGGCGACGGCATCCGCGCGGGCGTCGGCGACGGCATCCGCGCGGGCGTCGGCGACGGCATCCGCGCGGTCGTCGGCGACGGCATCCGCGCGGTCGTCGGCGACGGCATCCGCGCGGTCGTCGGCGACCACGCCGAGGTGTGCCCTGCCACCCGCCTCACCGAGGTGGACCGCGAGGCGGCCGTCGTCGGCGGGCTCGGGAGGTGTCAGCACCACCCTCGTGCCGCCGTCGCCGGTCGCCTCGACGGCGACCCGGTCGCCCACGAGCCGCAGCACCCGGGTGGCCGGGTCGGCGAGCAGCCTCGGGAGCAGGTCGGGGTCACCGCGCAGGTCTGCGCGACGGTCCAGGATCGACCTGCTGAGAGCCAGCTGGGGCAGGGTCACGTCGGCTGGAGGCACGCGAACCAGCCTAGGGGCCGCACACCGGGACGCGTCCTTCCCCGACGATCGGCGGCATACGGCATACCGTGGCCTCGTGGACCGCAGCCCCGCCTTCCTCGCCGCCCTGGCGAGCGCCGCCGTTCCGGGACTGGACCCGGTGCGCGTCGAGGCCCTTCCGAGCACCCCCGACCAGAGCTTCGACGTCGCCTTCGTGCAGGACGCCGAGCACCGCCGCTGGGTGGTGCGCGCGCCGCGCACCGACGTCGCGGGTGCCGAGATGGACCGCACGGTGTCACTGCTGGGCCTGCTCGGGCGCCGCCTGCCGTTCGCGGTGCCGGCCCCGAAGGGCTTCGTCACCCTCGCCGAGGGCGGCCGCGCCGCGGTGTACCCCTACCTGCCCGGCCACAACCTCGACTACGCCGAGCTGCCGCCCGGCCCCGGGGTGGCCGCCGAGCTCGGCCGTGCCATCGCGGCGCTGCACAACACCGACCCGGCTGTGTACGAGGAGGCCGGGCTGCCGACCTACGATGCCGACGCCTACCGCACCCGTCGTCTGGCCGACCTCGACCGGGCCGCAGAGTCCGGCCGGGTGCCCTCCACCCTGCTCACCCGCTGGGAGAAGGCGCTCGAGGACGTCTCGCTGTGGCGGTTCGCCGCCACCGCGACCCACGGCGACCTCACCGGCGACCAGGTGCTCGCGGTGTTCACCGACGAGTCCGATGCCGCGACCGGGCGGATCCGCGCGATGACCGGCTGGGAGGACGCCAAGGTCGCCGACCCCGCCGACGACTTCGCGGCCCTGGTCGCCGACGCCCGACCCGAGACGGTCGAGACGGTCCTGGAGGCCTACTCACACACCCGCGTCGAGCGCCCCGACGCGAACCTGCTGGTGCGGGCCCGCCTGGTCGCCGAGCTGGGGCTGCTCAGCACACTGATGATGGCGTTGACCCGCAAGGACGTCGGTGCCGTCGAGGTTCTCACCACCCAGCTGCGGCGCCTGGACGACGCGGTGCACGCCAGCGAAGAGCCCGACGACTACCGCCGCACCTCGCTCGCGCCGGTCGGGCCTCGACGCCCCACGGCCCGACCCCCGACCCTGGTGGTCGACGACGACGACGAGGTCCTGCCCACGGTGGGTGTGGAGACGCTGGATGCCGGTGACCCGCCTGTCGACGAGGCGGACGAGTCCGACGAGCCCGCGGATGCCGGCGACGCACCGGACGAAGCCGACCAGGCCGCAGATGCCGGCGACTCCGCGGATGCCGGCGACGCGCCGGACGAGACCGACGTCGTACCCAACCGGGCCAACGGGGCCGGCGAGGTGACCACGCCGATCGACGTCAGGTCGCTGCAGCAGCCTCCAGCACAGCAGTGATCGCCTCGGCACCGGGCAGGTCGGGCCACACCGTCTCGCCGGTGCCGGCGTGGAAGAAGGCTCCGCGCACACGATGCTCGGGCACGCCGCGAACCCGCGCCCAGGCGAGCCGGTAGGCGGACAGCTGGAGCGCCCGAGCCGTCGCCCGGGCCCCGGTGGCGGGTGCCCCGGTCTTCCAGTCGACGACCACCCACGCCGGCTCCCCGTCATCGCCCACCTCCTCGAAGACGGCGTCGATGCGCCCGCGGACAGCGATGCCGTCGACCACCGTCTCGACGCTCGTCTCGACCTCGACAGGGGCCCGGTCGGCCCACTCGCTGGCCAGGAAGCTCTCGCGCAGCGTCGCGAGGTCGGTGTCGCTCGCGGTGTCATCGGCAGACCCGGGCAGGTCGTCGAGGTCGACGAAGGCCGCTCGTGAGTAGTGCTCCTCAACCCAGGCGTGGAAGGCGGTACCCCGCCGGGCAGCCAGCGCCGGGGGCGTCGGCATCGGGCGGCGCAGGTCGAGCGTGAACCGCTCGGAGTCCTCGGCGAGCGCCACCAGGGCCGACGTCGACAGGTGTGCTGGCAGCCTGACGTCGACGGGCGCCCCCCTGCGCCGCCGCGCCCGCTCGTCGAGCAGCATCCGGATCTCGCCGTCCCAACGGCCCGACGTCGATGGGCCGACCGCGGAACCGGCCGTGGCGGCATCGGCAAGGGCGTCCGACACCGCCCGCGCGGGACCGAGCAGCGCGGCCCGGCGCTCACGGTGGTCGAGCGTCGGCCAGGCGATACTGACCTCCTGCGCCGTGCGCGGGTTCTGCGGCTTGGCGTCGTCGACGGGCGGCAGGTCGACCCACGGCCCCGGCGCCGCCACCAGGCCGGATGCCCGCACCTCCTCGAGGAAGCGCGAGGTAATCCGCGGGGTGCTCGCCGCGCCCCAGACGTGGGCGGTGAGCAGCAGGTCGGTGCGGGCCCGGGTGACCGCGACGTAGGCCAGCCGCCGCTCCTCGACGATGCCGTGGTCGGCGACGGCCTCGCGGAAGCGCTGGTGCTCGGCTGCGAGGTCGTCCCAGCCGGCCGGACCGGACCACGAGAACCGCGGCAGGCCGTCGGCGTCTCCGCGCAGGTCGTAGGGCAGCGTCGCCAGACCGGCGAGCCACCCCTTGTCGGTCGGGGCGGGGTGTACCCACCGGCCGTCGCGCAAGGACGTGCGTGTGCCCGAGTGGGCCGGGAACGCCCCCTCGACCAGGCCCGGCACCGCGACGACATCCCACTCCAGGCCCTTGGCCGCGTGAACGGTCATCACCTGCACCGCGTCGGTGCGGGCCTCGATCCAGCCGAGGTCGAGCCCGCGCTCCTCGTCGACAGCGGCATCGAGCCACGCGAGGAACCCACCGAGCGAGGCCCGGTCGGCGGCAGCGGCGAAGGTCGAGGCGACGTCGGCGAAGGCGTCGAGGTGGGCCCGCGCGGCGCCCGGTGTCCAGCCCGGCCGGGCGAGCACCTCGATGTCGAGGCCGAGCGCTGCCTCGGCCTCGGCGGCCAGCTCGGCCAGCCCGAGGCCGGTGAGCGAGCGGAGCCGGCGCACCGCCGCACCGAGCCCGGCGAGCCGCTCGAGCGCGACCGGCCCGATCGACTGCCCCTCCTCGCCGACCCACGTCGCCGCCGGCAGGTCGTCGAGCGCCTCGACGATGCTCGACCGCTCGCTCGCGTCCGGGGCGAGGTCCGCGCCCCGACGGGGGCCGGTGCGCTGCCGGGCCCGCGCCCAGGCGCCGAGACCGTCGAGGTCGGCGGCGCCGAGACGGCACGACGGCCCCGTGAGCAGCCGCATCAGCCGGTCGCCGCGGGTGGGGTCCTGCACCACCCAGAGCGCAGCGACGAGGTCGGCCACCTCGGGGGTGTGCAGGAGCCCGCCCAGGCCGACGACCTCGTAGGGGATGGCGCGCGCCTCCAACGCCTCGATGACCGGGTCGAACTGGGAACGCTTGCGGCACAGCACTGCTGCGGTGCGCCGACCGGGCCGTGACCGACGGTGCTCGACCCACGCGGCGACGTGCGCCGCCTCCTCCTCGATGGTCGCCAGTCGCGCCGTGGCGACGTGACCACGGCCAGCTTCGGCGCGGGCCGACAGCGAGGTGACCGGGACCCTCGTCGAGCTCGTCAGCGGGGTGGCCACCAGGTTGGCGACGTCGAGGATCGCCGTGTCGTTGCGCCAGCTCGTCGACAGCGGCACCACCAGCGGCGGCTCGGGGTCGACGAAGTCCTCGCGGAACCGGTGCAGGGTCGTCGAGCTCGCGCCGCGCCAACCGTAGATCGACTGGTGGGGGTCACCCACGGCGGTGACCGGCACCGGCGACCCCGGGGCCACGAACAGCGAGCGCAGCAGCTGCAGCTGGGCCTCCGAGGTGTCCTGGAACTCGTCGAGCAGCACCGCGCAGAACCGTCCGCGCTCCGCCACGCCCACCTCGGGCACGGTCGTCGCGATCCGGGCGGCCAGGGCCACCTGGTCGGCGAAGTCCAGCGCGTCGCGGCTGCGCTTGAGCTCGTGATAGCGCTCGACGAGGGGCAGCACCGCCCGGCGTTCACGCAGCACCGCAATCGCCTCGCGCACCTCGGTGGGGAAGCCGCGCCGCTTGGTGAGCCCGCTCGGCACGGCCTCGAGGGCGGCGACGACGTCGTCGAGGTGGCGACGCACGTCGGCGACCTGCACGAGGTGCTCGGCCATCTCACCGGCCAGGTCGACCACGGCGGTGGTCACGGTGGACTCGGCCTTCTCGACCCCGTCCATCGGGCCGTCCCACGACGCGACGGCCTCGTGCGCGACCTGCCAGGCGGCGGCCTCGCTGAGCAACCGGCTCTCGGCCTCGACGCCGAGCCGCACGCCGTGCTCGCGCACGATACGGCCGGCATACGCGTGGTACGTCGACACCGTGGGCACGTCGTCGAGCACGGCGGCCCCGGCCTCACCGCGAGGGGACCACAGCCCAGCCTCGCGCAGGGTGGCCAACCGGGCCGACAACCGTTCGGAGAGCTCGCCGGCGGCCTTGCGCGTGAAGGTGAGCCCGAGCACCTCGTCGGGGCGCACGAGGTCGTTGGCGACCAACCACACCACGCGCGCGGCCATCGTCTCGGTCTTGCCCGACCCGGCCCCGGCGACGACGAGCAGGGGCCGAAGCGGTGCCTCGATGACGGCCACCTGCTCGGGCGTGGGCGCGTGGGCCTGCCCCAGGGCACGGGCGAGCTCGACCGCGCCCCAGCGCACCCCACGCGGGGCGGAGGGCACGCGCAGCCCGGATGCCGTGCCGTCGCCGCTCACAGCCGCCTCCCCTGCGCATAGGCCGGGCAGGAGTCCTTGACCTGGCAGGTGCCGCACTGCGGGCCGGGCGTGGCCGCGAAGACCGCGCCGGACATGCCCTGCGCGACCTCCTCGACGAGGTCACGGGCCCAGGTCGGCTCGTCGTCGGTCTCGAGCGGCTGCTGCAGCTGCAGCGAGGTGCTCTTGGCCGCTGCGGCGCGGCCGAGCTGTAACAGCGCCGCGCCGCCCGACCGCTGGCCGTGGGCTGCGAGCGCACCCTCCTCGACGGCGAGCTGGTAGGCACCGAGCTGGCCGTGGCGGCGCACCTCGTCGAGGGTGGGCTTGCTCGCGCCGGTCTTGAGGTCGACGACGCGCACGCGCCCCTTCGCGTCGACCTCGACCCGGTCGACCTGACCGGTGACCAGGGCGCGCCCGAGGGCCACCCGGATGCGCTCCTCGGAGGCGGCCTTGCGCCAGCCGACGGCATCGGCCTCGGTGAGGTAGCGGGCCAGTCGCGTGGTCATCGCCTGGGCCCGGCCCAGGTCGCGGCGGCTCAGCCAGCCCGGGGTGAGGCCGAGGCGCCCCCAGCGGGCCTCCAGCGCGGCGGCATACGTGGCGGCGTCGGTGTCGCCGAGGTCGTGGGCCACCTCGTGCACCAGGATGCCGATGTCCTGGGCCCCCATCGACGGCCCGTCGGCGCCGGCGGCCCGCAGCACCCACCGGAGCCGGCAGCGGGCGAAGGAGTCGATCGTCGACGGCGAGACCGACACGAGCACCTCGGCGCTGCGGCGGGGCCGCTGGTCGCTGACGTCGCGCAGCGCCCACCACTGGGCCGGGTCGGCGCCCGGCACCCGCTGCGCGGCCAGCGTGGCCAGGGCGGTCACCGCTGCCCCGCGCGTCTGCGGGTCCGGGCCCGCCACCTCGCGGCGCAGCTCGGCGACCAGCCCGGGAAGGGTCAGCGGCCGGGCGACGTCGGTGAACGGTCGGGCGTGCGGAAGCGGGTCGACGACGTCGAGGAAAGGGGAGGGCTGTTCGTCCTCGCTGCGCACCGCGGTGACGAGCAGGCGCTCGCGGGCCCTGGTGACCGCGACGTGGAACAGCCGCGTCTCGTCGTGGCGCACCTGGGCCCGGGCTGCCCGGGGGTCGTGGCCCCGACCGGTCACGAGGTCGACCAGGTCGGTCGAGCCGAGCAGCGACCCACGCAGCCGCAGGTCGGGCCACGCCCCCTCCTGCACCCCGGCGACGACGACGAGGTCCCACTCGCGGCCGGCGGATGCCGCGGGCGTCACCAGGGCGACCGACTCCCCCGCGGGGGCGCGTGCCACGAGCGTGTCGCCGGCGACGTCCTGGCCGAGCACGTGGTCCAGGAAGTCGGCGGGCGACGCACCCGGCAGCCGGTCGACGAACCGTGCAGCGGCGTCGAACAGGCCCAGCACGGCGTCGAGGTCGCGGTCGGCGCGACCGCCGCCGGCGCCTCCCCCGAGCGCCGCGTCGCGCCAGTGGCCCGCCAGGCCGCTGGCGCTCCACATCCGCCAGCACACGACCTCGACCTCCTCCCCGTCGCGCAGGGCGTCGACGGCCGCCGCGAGCACCCGGTGGGTGCGCCGGGCGGGCGCCGCCTCGGGCCCGAGACGGTCGAGGGGGAACGGCTGGAGCACGACCTCGGCGAGCAGGACGTCGCTGGGCCGACCGCCGCCGTCGTCGAGCTCGAGGCGCCGCAACGAGCGGCGCAGCCGGCGCAGGAGCACGGCATCGGCGCCGCCGACCGGGGAGGTGAGCACGTCGACCACGTCGGCCGGGTCGAGCTGCTCGGCCCCGGCGACGACGTCGAGGGCACACCGCAACAGGGTGAGGAACGGGCGCACCGCAGCCTCGTCGCGCACCGGCAGCTCGGCGGTGGCCGTGTCGACCGGCACGCCCGAGCCCCGCAGCACCCGCCGCAGGGTGGCGGTGCGGCCGCCGCCGCGCACGACGACGGCCATCCGCGACCAGGGGACACCGTCGAGCAGGTGCGCCGCCCGCAACCGGCCCGCCACGAAACCGGCCTCCTGCGCCGCCGTGCGGAGCAGGTGGGCCTCTACGACGCCCCCACCCGGCGCCGGCTCCACCTGGCGGTGCGTGGCCCCGCCCACGACGCCCACGTGCGCAGCCACCCGGGTGGCGGTGGCCAGCACCTCGCCCCCGCAACGGTACGACCTCGACAGGCGCTCGGTCGGGGCGCCCGGCCAGGCAGTGACGAAGAGTCGGGGGTCGGCGCCGCGGAAGGTCTGCGTGGCGGCATCCGCGTCGCCCAGCAGCACGAGGTCGACACTGCCCCGACCGACGACGACCTGAAGCAGCCGCAGGGCGGCCGGGGTGAGCTCCTGGGCGTCGTCCACGACGACGAGACGCAGGCGGGAGCGCAGCCGGTCGAGGGCCTCGAGGTCGACCTCGAGGTGGTCGGCGGCGGCGCCGAGGATCCAGGCCGGGTCGAAGGCGCCCGGGGCCGACAGCGCGGTGACCTCGTCGTACTCCCGGAGCACGTGCGCGGCGGCGACCCACTCGGGGCGCGCGTGCGACCGGCCCAGCTCGCCCAGGTCGTCGGGGTCGAGGCCGAGCTCGACGGCCCGCATCAGCAGGTCGCGCAGCTCACCGCGGAAGGTGCGGGTGGGCAGCGCGAGCTCCAGTGACGGGGGCCACGGGGGCGCCACGGACTCACCCGCGGCGTGGCCGGCGAGGAGCTCGCCGAGGATGACGTCCTGCTCGGGGCCGCTGAGCAGGCGCGGTGCGGGGTCGCCCGCCAGCGCTGCCACCTCGCGCAGAATGCCGAAGCCGAGGGACTGGTGGGTGCGGGCCAGCGGGGTGGTCGTCGTGCCCCCGAGCCGGGTGGTGACGGCATCGCGCAGCCTCGCGGCCGCGAGTCGCGTGGGGGCGAGCAGGAGGCAGGTGTCGGCGGTGACCTCGCCGGCCTCGACCCGCTGGGCCACGACCTCGACGGCGACGGTGGACAGCCCGGTACCCGGTGCGCCCAGCACGCGCAGCACCGGGCACCGGTGCTCGACGACCGCCCGCTGGCTCGCGTCGAGCACCGGCGCGGCGGAGGCGGCGGTGACGGGGCGACGAAGGACGAGCACCCCGGGATTCCACCACGCCGTCCGGACAGCAGCGGCCCCGGACACCCACCCCGTACCCCGAGTGACCAATAGGTCGATGCAGGTACAGGCCCCCGTACCCCGAGTGACCAATAGGTCGATGCAGGTACAGGCCCCCGTACCCCGAGTGACCAATAGGTCGATGCAGGTACAGGCCCCCGTACCCCGAGTGACCTATTGGTCGAAGTTGTCCCAGCGGTTCAGTAGGTCGAGAGGGTGGGGTCGACCGAAGCGACCCAGGCGAGCACGCCGCCCTCGACGTCGACCGCATCGACCCCGCGAGCCCGCAGCAGGTCGACCGCCTCGGCCGAGCGCGCCCCGGACTTGCAGTACACGTAGACGCGCCCGCCGGGAGCCAGCCCCGGGACCGACGCGCCGGAGCGCACCTCGCCCACGGGCAGCCACGCATCGCCGGGCAGGGCCACGATCGAGCGCTCACCCTCCTCGCGGACGTCGAGCAGCACGGCCCGCCCCGTGTCGACCTCGCGGGCCTCGAGCAGCGCGCTGAGCTCGGTGACGTCGACACTGGGGCGCGCGAGCGGAACCAGCCCGGCGTCCGCCACGCCCTCCGAGAAGTCCGGAGCACCGGTCGCCCACCCGAGCGGGCGGGTCGGGTCGGCGCCCGAGCCGCACACCCGGCATCCGGGGTCGGCGGTGACGGGGACGGCGTCCCAGGTCTGGCGCAGGGCGTCGTGCACGAGCAGGCGGCCCACCAACGGCTCCCCGATGCCGGTGAGCAGCTTCACCGCCTCGGTCGCCATGACCGACCCGATGCTTGCGCACACGGCGCCCAGGACGCCGCCCACCGCGCACGACGGCACGGCATCAGGCGGCGGCTGGTGGGGGAACACGCACGCGTAGCAAGGCCCCTCCCCCGCCCACCACACCGAGACCTGCCCGTCGAAGCGGTAGACCGAGCCCCACACGTGCGGCACCCCGAGCCGGGCGCAGGCGTCGCCGACGAGGTACCGGGTGGCGAAGTTGTCGGCGCCGTCGAGCACGAGGTCGTAGTCGGCGACGACGTCGAGCGCGGTGGCCTCGTCAAGTCGCTCGGGATGCTGACGGACCTCGGTGGTCGGGCTGAGGGCGTGCACCGTGTCGGCGGCCGACGCCGTCTTGGCACGCCCCACGTCCGCGACGCCGTGCACGACCTGCCGCTGGAGGTTGGTCGTGTCGACGACGTCGTCGTCGACGATCCCCATCGTGCCGACCCCGGCAGCGGCGAGGTAGAGCAGGGCCGGCGACCCGAGCCCACCGGCGCCGACGACGAGCACCCGGGCCGCGCGCAGCCGCCGTTGCCCGTCGGCGCCGACGGCCGGCAGGAGCAGGTGGCGGGCGTAGCGGGTGCGCTCGGCCGCGGTGAGCTCGGGCCCGGTCGGCACCAGCGGGGGTCGTGCCATGGCGCGACCCTAACAACCGGGATGAGACGCATCCGCGGCCCCGGCGTTACTCGTAAGTAGGATGCTGACCCTTACCTCGGCCGAAGGATGCGGATGACCAGCACGCACACGACCCCCCGCGGGCAGCGGATGCCACGCAGCGAGCGCCGCGCCCAGCTGCTCGACGCGGCCCAGGCGGTCTTCGTCCAGTCCGGCTACCACGCGGCGGCCATGGACGAGATCGCCGACCGGGCGGGGGTCTCCAAGCCGGTGCTCTACCAGCACTTCCCGGGCAAGCTGGATCTCTACCTCGCCCTGCTCGACAAGCACTGCGACACCCTCGAGACGCTCGTCCGCCAGGCCCTGAAGGTCGGCGGCGACAACGAGGTGCGCGTCGAGCGCACCGTCGCGGCCTACTTCGAGTTCGTCACCAGCGAGGGCGCGGCCTTCCGGATGGTGTTCGAGTCCGACCTCACCAGCGTCCCCCAGGTGCGGTCCCGCCTCGACGCGGTCGAGATGAACTGCGCGGAGGCGATCGCCGAGGTCATCGCCGAGGACACCGGGGCCGACGACGAGCGCGCTCTCATGCTCGGCTCGGCGCTGGCGGGCATGGCCCAGGTCGCCGCGCGGCACTGGCTGGCGCAGGGTGGCGACGTGCCCGAGCCCGAGGCCGCCGAGATGATCAGCACCCTCGCCTGGCGGGGTCTCGGGTCCTTTCCGAAGGTGGGCTCCTGACGTCGGTGCGCACGCCGCGTGTTCGCTCGTGGCGGATGCCGGAATGCCGCCCGCCGACCGCGGGTTAGCCTGTGCCCGAGGGCGCGGCCGGTCCGCTCCAACCATCGATTGAAAGGGGTGCACCCGTGGAGGTCACCATCGGCGTCCAGAACGTCGCCCGCGAGCTGACGGTCGAGACCGACTCCGACCCCGCCGAGGTCACCAAGGCCGTCGAGGCCGCCCTCGCCGACGGCAGCGTCCTGCGCCTGAAGGACACCCGCGGGCGCTCGGTGTTCATCCCGGGTGCTGCCATCGGCTGGATCCAGGTCGGCGACTCCGAGAAGGGCCGCGTCGGCTTCACCCCGTGACGGGCCCTCTCCCAGGGCACCGATGCCGAACTCGCGCAGGTCGGCGTCCCCACGGAACGCTTCGAGGGGCCTACATTCTTGAAGACGCATCGGTCGAGCCGGTGCCATGCGGGGCGCAAGATCTCGCGTGACGAGCGTCAGTCGGACTTCTCAGGTCCGGATCGGAGTCGTGAATGAACGAGTTGCTCCCCATGGCGGCCTCGTGCGCGCCCTCAGGTGTCGGCGGCTGGATCGGCACCATCATCTTCGGTGCCGTCATCGGTGTCCTTGCCAGGCTCGTCCTGCCCGGCAGGCAGAACATCAGCATGATCATCACCATCGTCCTCGGTGTCCTGGGCGCCCTCATCGGCTACTGGCTGGCCGGCCTCGTCGGGGTCTGCCAGACCAGTGGTCTGGACTGGACGCGCTGGCTGATCTCCATCGCGGTGGCCGCGGTCCTCGTGGTCATCTACGGATCGGTGACGGGCAAGAAGCAGGTCTGACGCCGACGGCCACGAACGCGCCGCCCCTCCGCGACAGCGGCCCCGTCCTCCTCGAGGACCGGGGCCGCTGCTTCGTCCGCGACGTCAGACCGCACACGGTTCGAGGTGAGGTTCCGGCCGCAGAGGCCAGCTTTGCACCTCGATCCAGCCTCGACCTGCGCGAGTCGAGGTGATCTTCTCGCCGCAGACGCCGGCGTTTCACCTCGAACCGCCGGCCTGACGTGGCGGAGCCGCCCTCAGGCGGACAGGCCCAGGCGCGCCATCCGGCGCGAGTGGTTGTCGGTGAGCCGGGTGAACATCTGGCCCACCTCGGCGAGGTCGACCCCACCCCCGACGAGCAGTGCCGACATCGCGTCTCGCTCGACGGCCACCGCCTGGGCCTGCGAGAGCGCCTCGCCGAGCAGCCGACGACCCCACAGGGCCAGCCGCCCGCTCGCGGTGCGGTCGGTCTGAAGGGTGTCGCGCACGACCCCGACGACGAAGTCCGACTCCCCGGCGTCGTCCAGGGCGCGGGCCATCACCTCACGGGTGTCGTCGTCGACGAAGACCGACATCTCGCGGTAGAAGTCCTTGGCGATGCCGTCTCCGACGTAGGCCTTGACCAGGCCCTCGAGCCAGCCCTTGGGCCTGGTGCGCTCGTGGTAGGCCGCGAACGGCACCACGAAGGGCGCCATCGCGGCGTCAGGGTCGATGCCGTGGTGCCGCATGTGGTCGACGAGCACCGTGTACTGCACGTACTCGTTGTTCGCCAGGGCCGCCATCGACGACTTCAGGTGCAGGGTGGGCGCGAGGTCGGAGTCGACGGCCATCCGGATGAAGGCGGTCAGCTCGCCGTACGCGAGCACTCCCACGAGGTCGACGACGGCCGCTCGGTAGGTGGGGTCATCGATCGACGTGTGCTCCATGTGTTCGAAGCCTAACGGTAGAGTGACAGGTGTCCCACGGTGCCCGGTCGGCACGAAGACCCAAGTTCCTTGACGTGGCGAGCGCCCGCAGTCCCGACGCAGCCCGCCCCCGAAGACCTCCGATCGGCCCGCAGCCCTGCGCTGGCGCACGAGCGCCCGCCGACCGGAAGAGATCCATGACCGACGTCACCGACGCCACCACCGCACCGGACGACGACGCGATCGTCGCCGCGGCCATCCTTGCCGAGACCGTCGCCGAGACCGTCACCGAGCCCGTGCCCGTCGCCTCGTTCTCCGACTTCCCGATCCACCAGGACATCGTCGACGCGCTGGCCGAGCTCAAGATCACCAGCCCGTTCCCGATCCAGGCGATGACCCTGCCGGTCGCGCTGTCGGGCCACGACATCATCGGCCAGGCCAAGACGGGCACCGGCAAGACCCTCGGTTTCGGCATCCCGATCCTGAACCGCGTCACCTCCCCCCGCGACGAGGCCTTCGCGACGACGCCGTTCGCCGGCAAGCCGCAGGCGCTCGCCGTGGCCCCCACCCGCGAGCTCGCGGTGCAGGTCGCCGGCGACCTCGAGCGGGCCGGCAAGAAGCGCGGGGTGCGCGTGCTCACCGTCTACGGCGGCCGCGCGTACGAGCCGCAGGTCGAGGCGCTGCAGCGCGGTGTCGAGGTCGTCGTGGGTACGCCGGGCCGCCTCATCGACCTGGCCAAGCAGGGCCACCTCGACCTCGGGCACGCTCGCATCGTCGTGCTCGACGAGGCCGACGAGATGCTCGACCTCGGGTTCCTGCCCGACGTCGAGCGGCTGCTCGCGCTGACGCCGGCGTCGCGCCAGACGATGCTGTTCTCGGCCACGATGCCGGGCGCGGTCGTCGCGCTGGCCCGCCGCTACATGAGCCAGCCCACCCACATCCGCGCGATGGGTGACGACCAGGAGAACGCCCACACGGTCAAGGCCGTCGAGCAGTTCGTCTACCGCGCGCACGCGATGGACAAGGTCGAGATGCTCGCCCGCATGCTGCAGGCCCGCGAGCGCGGCCTCACCATCATCTTCAGCCGCACCAAGCGCACCGCGGCCAAGGTGGCCGACGACCTCGCCGAGCGCGGTTTCGCCGCCGCGCCGATCCACGGCGACCTCGGCCAGGGCGCCCGCGAGCAGGCACTGCGCGCGTTCCGCAACGGCAAGGTTGACATCCTCGTGGCCACCGATGTCGCCGCCCGCGGCATCGACGTCGAGCACGTAACGCACGTGATCAACTACCAGTGCCCCGAGGACGAGAAGACCTACCTGCACCGCATCGGGCGCACCGCCCGCGCCGGCAACACCGGCATCGCGGTCACCTTCGTCGACTGGGACGACCTGCACCGCTGGGCGATGATCAACAAGATGCTCGACCTCGGCATGCCCGAACCGCAGGAGACCTACTCCTCCTCGCCGCACCTCTACTCCGACCTCGACATCCCCGAAGGCAGCAAGGGCCGTCTCCCCCGCGCCCAGCAGACCCGCGAGGGCCTGGGCGCCGAGGTGCTCGAGGACCTCGGCGAGACCGGCAAGGGCGCCGGCCGGCGCGGGCCGTCCTCCGGCGGTGACCGCGACCGCGGTGGCCACGGCGGGCGCTCCGGCGACAGCCGTGGGGGCCGCGGTGGCGAGAGCCGTGGTGGTGGCCGCGGTGGCGAGTCGCGCAGTGACAGCTCGCGACCGGCATCCCGCGACGGCGACGCGCCGACCGAGGGTGCCGACCGCCCCAAACGCAACCGCAACCGGCGCCGCACCCGCGGCGGCAGCCCCTCGGGCGACAGCACCAGCTGACCCGTACGGGACGAGATCGACCGACAGGTCGATCTCGTCCCGGGGCGACATCGACCCATTGGTCGATCTTGCCCCGCTCGACCGCCGGCGGTGTGAGGCACGAGATCTCCGCCTCCCTGTGCATCCGCGCTGACCAGGGCCAGAATCGATGGTGTGACCAGCCCGACGCTGACCTTCTTGGGCGGAGCGGGCACGGTGACCGGGAGTCGCCTGCTCGTCGAGACCGGCGCGTCGCGGGTGCTCGTCGACGCGGGCCTCTACCAAGGGCTGCGCGAGCTGCGGCGACGCAACTGGGACGACCTGACGGTTGCTCCGCCGACGCTCGACGGGGTGGTGCTCACCCACGCGCACCTCGACCACTGCGGCTACCTCCCCCGCCTCGTGAGGGGCGGCCTGGACGCGCCCGTGCTGTGCACCTCCGAGACGGCCGAGCTCGCGGCGATCGTGCTGCGCGACAGCGCCCACCTGCAGGAGGAGGATGCCGCGTACGCCACCGAGGCGGGCATCTCCCGGCACGGCACCGCGCTGCCGCTCTACGACCAGGCCGACGTCGAGCGCACCCTGCTGCTGCTGCACCGGGTGCCGCTGCACGACGACGTGCCGCTCACCGACGACGTCACGGTGATGCTGTACTCGGCCGGCCACATCCTCGGCGCCGCCAGTGCCCTGCTCGAGGCGGACGGGTCGCGCGTGCTGTTCAGCGGCGACCTCGGCCGGCCCGACCACCCGCTCGTCCCCCGGCGCGAGAACCCCCCACCGGCCGACGTGGTCGTCGTCGAGTCGACGTACGGTGACCGGACCCACCCCCACCCGCCCGTCGACCCGGGCGACGACGTGCTCGCCGACGCGATCCGGCGCACCGTCGGTCGCGGGGGCAGCGTGCTCGTCCCGGCCTTCGCGATCGACCGCACCGAGCTGGTCCTGCTGCGCATCGGCGCCCTGATGTCAGGGGGCCTGGTGCCCACGGTGCCCGTGCACGTCGACAGCCCGATGGCGCTGCGAGCCCTCGATGTCTACCGCCGGGCCCTGGCCGACGTCGACCCCGTCCTCCTGCCACGAGGCTGGGACCCCCGCACCTTCGGGGTGCCCGACCTGCGCATCTCACGGACCGCCACCGAGTCGCAGGCCCTCAACGAGCCCAAGCACCCGTGCGTCATCGTGTCGGCCTCGGGGATGGCGACCGGTGGGCGGGTCGTGCACCACCTGGCGCACCAGCTCGGGGACCCGCGCAACTGCGTGGTGCTCACCGGGTACCAGGCCATCGGCACACGGGGCCGCGACCTGCTCGCGGGTGCCCGGCAGGTCAAGATCCACGGTCGGTACGTGCCGGTGCGCGCGGAGGTCGTCGACGACCAGGAGTTCTCGGTGCACGCCGACGCCGACGAGCTGCTCGAGTGGCTCGGCCGGTGCGACCCCGCCCCGCGGGCGGTCTACGTCGTGCACGGTGAGCCGGAGGCGGCGGGCGCCCTGGCCCGCCGGGTCGGCGACGAGCTCGGCTGGTGCGCAGTCGTTCCTCGCCACGGTGAGCGGGTCCGGCTGGACTAGGTGCTGCGACGCGAACGGCGAAGGGCCGCACCGGAACCCGGCGCGGCCCTTCCTCCCGTTCGACGTCAGCCGGCGGTGATGGTGCTCGTGTCGATCACGGCGCGGTAGCGCACGTCCCCGTCGACGACCCGGTCCCAGACGGCGTCGACATCGGCGGCGTCGACGACCTCGATCGTCGCGGCGATGCCGTGCTCGGCGCAGAAGTCGAGCATCTCCTGGGTCTCGGTGATGCCGCCGATCTGCGAGCCGGCGACCGCCTTGTTGCCGCCGATGAGCGAGCCCGGGGGGATCTCGTACGGAGCCGGCGGCAGGCCGACGTTCACGACCACACCGGACGGCTTGAGCAGCCGCACGTAGTCGGCGATCGGGATGTCGGCGCTGACCGTGTTGAGCACGATGTCGAAGGTGCCACGGGCGGCCTTCATCGCCTCGGCGTCGGAAGAGGCGATGTGCCGTGTCGCACCGAGCGTGACGGCATCCTCGGCCTTGGCCATCGAGCGCGAGATCGTGGTGACGCTCGCTCCCATGGCGGCAGCGATCTTCACACCCATGTGGCCGAGCCCGCCGACGCCGACGACGGCCACGGAGCGGCCGGTACCGGCGCCCCACTTGCGCAGCGGCGAGTAGGTGGTGATGCCGGCACAGAGCAGCGGCGCCGCGACGTCGAGGTCCATCGCCTCGGGGATGCGCAGCACGAAGCGGTCGCTGACGACGACCTCCTTGGCGTAGCCGCCCATGGTCCACTCGCCGTCGTAGCCCTGGGAGTTGTAGGTGCCGACGGACGGCGTGGTGCAGAACTGCTCCATGCCGTCCTTGCAGGGCTCGCAGGAGCCGCACGAGTCGACGAGGCAGCCGACGCCGACCCGGTCGCCGAGCGTGTGGCGGGTGACCTCGTCACCGACCTCGACCACGGTGCCGGCGATCTCGTGGCCGACGGTCAGCGGGAAGTGCGCCGGGCCCCACTCCTCACGCACGGTGTGGATGTCGGAGTGACAGATGCCGGCGAAGGCGATGTCGATGCGGATGTCGTCCGGGCGTAGGTCACGACGCTCGATGGTGCCCTGGTGGAAACCGGAGGTCGCGGAGTCGGCGATGAGTGCAGGTGTGGTGGTCGGCATCTGACAACTCTACGTCTGCGCGAGCTGGCTCAGCACCGACGCGGCGACCTCGCGGTAGGCCGCGGCCCCCTTCGAGCTGCGAGCCGTCGAGAGGATGGACCGGCCCACCGCCGGCGCCTCGGCGAACCGGACGGTCTTGGGGATGGGGGGCAGCAGCACCGGCAGGTCGTAACGCCCGCCGACGTCTTCGAGCACCTCGCGCGAGTGCAGGCTGCGCCCGTCGTAGAGCGTGGGGAGGATGCCGATGACGCGCAGCTTCTTGTTGAGGATCTTCTTCACGTCGCGCACGGTGTCGAGCAGCTGGCCGACGCCGCGGTGGCTCAGCATCTCGCACGGCATCGGGATGATCAGTCCGTGCGCGGCGGTGAGGGCGTTCAGGGTGAGCACACCCAGGCTCGGCGAGCAGTCGAGCAGGATGATGTCGTAGTCGCGCTTGACCTCGGCGAGGGCGCCCTGCAGCACGTACTCGCGGGCGGGCCGCGACAGCAGCACCGCCTCGGCGCCGGCGAGGTCGATCGTGCTCGGAACCAGGTCGATCCCCTCCTCGCAGCCCACGACGACGTCCTTCACGGCGGCGCCCCCGACGAGCACGTCGTGGACGGAGGACTCGACGGCATCGGGGTCGACCCCGAGGCTGAAGGTGAGGCACGCCTGCGGGTCGAGGTCGACGAGCAGCACCCGGCGGCCCTGCTCGGCGAACGCGGCACCCAGTGAGGCCACCGAGGTCGTCTTGGCGACCCCGCCCTTCTGGTTGGCGAGGGCGAGAATCGTGGCCTTGCGCTTGGGCGCCATCAAGGGGGCCTTCCATGGGGTCCGCGGGACGAGGCCCGATTCTCTCACCCGAGCTTCGAGATGGCCTCGCCGGTCAGCAGGAACCGACGGAAGGCCTCCGCCGAGGCCAGCAGCGGGCGACCGGTGACCCACGCGACGCCCACCTCGCGGTGGGCACCCGCGTCGGTGATGGGCACGAGGCGGGTACGGGCGAAGGTCGTCGGCGCCGGCAGCCCCTCAGCCGGCACGACCGCCACCCCGAGCCCCGCGGCGACCAGGCCCCGCACGGTCGGCAGGTCGTCGGCCTCGAAGGCGAGGTCGGGCTCGAATCCGGCGGCGTCGCAGAGGGCGAGCGTCTGGGTGCGCATGTCGGAGGGGGCCCGCCGCATGACGAACGGCTCTGCGGCCACGGCCGCCAGGGCGACCTCACGGCGATCGGCGAGCGGGTGCGAGGGGGACACGGCGAGCACGAGGGGCTCGACGAGGATGCGGCGCCACTGCACGTCCTGGCCGCTCACCCGCAAGGTGGTGAGCTCGACATCGGCCCGCCGGGTGGCCAGCTGCTGCGAGACCCGGCCGCTCTCGCCGACGGCGGTCCGCTGGAGGACGACGCGCACCCGTGGGTGCTCTTCCCGGAAGGCGCGGATCAGCCGTGGCACGAGCCAGGACCCCAGGCTGAGCGGGAAGGCCAGGGTGACCACGCCACCCTCGGGGTCGACCAGCGCGTCGACCGCGGCCATGCCGTCGTCCAGGTCGTTGACCAGGTTGTCGACGTGCCGTTTGAAGGCGGTGCCGGCGTGCGTCATCCGCAGCACCCGGCCCGAGCGCCGCAGCAGCGGGGTGCCGACCTCGCGCTCGAGCCGGGCGAGCGCGCGGGACACGCCGGGCTGGCTGACGCCGAAGACGTCGCTGACCTCGGTGACCGTGTAGCCGTCGGCCACGAGCTGGAACCAGCGCAGCGCATCAGTGTCCACATCCATGATGATATCGCATGAGTGCTATGTACCGATTTCATTGGACGCATACGTCAGGACGACGGACACTGGACGCATGACCACTTCAGGACTCTGGACCACTGTCAAGGACGAGCTCCGCGAGCGCCGTGAGGCCCGCGCGGCCCTGAACAAGCTCCGCGCCGACGTCGAGCACTACCGCACCCCCTCCGACATCGAGGACCTGCTCGCCAGCGTCGACGGCGAGGACACTGCGGAGGCCGAGATGATCCGCGGCATCCTCACCGAGAACCTGCGCACCTACCACTCGCGCCGCGCGGTCAGCGCCTGAACCCGGTCAGCGGTTGCGGCCCCGCACCGCCTCCGCGGATGCGGTGGAGCAGGTGGAGCAGGTGCGGTCGCAGGGGGTGACTGGGCGGCGACGCCCGAAGCCGTCGGCCGGGTCGCGGGTCATCCCGAGCCGGCGCATCACCGCTTCGGCGTCGCGGTGGCCGTCACGCCAGCCCCGCAGGACGAAGCGCTCGGGGTGCCCGGGCCGCGCCACGGTCACGGCCGGGCGTCGACGTCGGTGTGCGGCACCACCCGCAGCCCGCTCGGGCCGGGGTTCCACGCGACTCCCACCAGAAGCCGTCGGGGTCACCGAAGTAGCCAGCACGAACACCGATGCCGGTCACGCGTCGCCGCGCGTCACCCACCCACCGACCGGTGCCGGCTCCTCGAGCGCGGCCCAGTCGGACTTCTCAGGGCCGGCCGCCTGCCCCTGCGGGCAGTGCGCCCGCAGGTCGCACCAGCCGCAGAGCGGCCCGGTGCGAGGGAGGAACATCTCGGAGGCAGCCCCCTTCTCGGCGAAGTCGACGTCGGCCCGTCGCGCGTCGCGGGCGATCGAGCGGGCCTGCTCGACCTTGCGGGTGAGCGACTCGGGGGTGTGCTCGTGCACCGCGACCGTGCCGCTGGGCACGTGGTGCAGCTCGACCCGCAGCGTGCGCCGGCGGAACATCTTCCACACCGCCGCGGCGTAGAGGCCGAGCGCCAACGAGGTACGAGCGTCGTCGTCGGTGGGCGGCACCCGGGAGGTCTTGTAGTCGACCACGACGAGCTCGCCGTCGCGGTCGTCGAGCCGGTCGACGCGCCCGCTCAGACGAAGGTCGCCGCTCACGAACGACACGGTGCGCTCGATGCCGACCGGCTGGGTCGTGGGGTCGACGTCGGCCAGGTAGCTGGTGACGGCTGCACGCATCCGCTCGCGCCACTCGCGGGACTGCCTGCCGTCACGGAAGCCGACGTCGATCCAGGCCCGGTCGACCAGGCCTGCCCCCGCCGCAGGGGTGCGCTCGGGCAGGTCCCACCAGTCGCGCAGGGCGTTGTGCACGGCGTTGCCGAGCGAGGTGTGCGCCCGCTGGCGCCGCTTCTCGGGCGAGGGCCGGTCGAGGTACTGCAGCCGGTAGCGGCGGGGGCAGTCGAGGAACGCGAGCAGCTTGCTCGGGCTCGCGGCGTACAGCGGCGCGGGCATGCCCGGAAGCTGCCCTTGGGCCGGCTGCGCACTCACGGAGCCGACGCTAGCGGGTCGCACCGACGTCACCGGGATGCCGCGGCCGAGGCCGGGGTACGGAGGCCCCCGGAGGGCATCGCGACCTGACAGACTGTGCGGCGATGGCCATCAGCGCGTTCGACCTCTTCTCCGTGGGCATCGGACCCTCCAGCTCGCACACCGTGGGCCCGATGCGGGCCGCGCGCACCTTCGCCGAGGGGCTGGGGCGCGACGGCCTGCTCGAGCAGGTCGGGCGGGTGCGGGCCGAGCTGTTCGGGTCGCTCGGCGCCACCGGGCACGGGCACGGCTCGCTCAAGGCCGTGGTGCTCGGCCTCGAGGGAGAGGCACCCGAGACCACCGACCCCCGCGGTGCCGACGCCCGCCTGGACGAGGTGCGGGCGAGCGGTCGGCTGCACCTGAACGGCACCCACCAGATCGCCTGCGCCGTGGACACCGACGTGGTGCTGCACCGGCGGGCCCGCCTGCCCTTCCACTCCAACGGGATGCGGTTCACGGCCTACGCGGCCGCGCAGCCCGTCGAGGGCGAGGAGCCCCTGCGGCAGCGCGAGTACTACTCGGTGGGTGGCGGCTTCGTGCTCGACGAGGACGAGGTCGGCGAAAACGTCATCGTGCCCGACCGCACCCCGGTGAGGCACCCCTTCACCACCGGCGACCAGCTGCTCGAGCGGTGCGCGCAGACCGGCCTGCCGATCAGCGGCGTGATGATGGCCAACGAGCTGTCGTGGCGCAGCGAGGCCGAGGTGCGCGCGGGACTGCTGCACCTGTGGCAGGTCATGCAGGAGTGCATCGACAACGGGTGCCGGGCCGAGGGCGTGCTGCCCGGCGGGCTCAAGGTGCAGCGCCGCGCGCCGCGCCTGGCCACGCAGCTGCGCGGGGAGCACCCCGGCGACCCGCTCGCCGCCATGGACTGGGTGACGCTCTACGCGCTGGCCGTCAACGAGGAGAACGCCTCCGGTGGGCGCATCGTCACGGCACCCACCAACGGTGCGGCCGGCATCATCCCCGCGGTGCTGCACTACTACACGCGCTTCGTGCCCGGCGCGAACGACGAGGGGGTGGTGCGCTTCCTGCTCACCGCCGCGGCGATCGGCAGCCTGTACAAGGAGAACGCCTCGATCTCCGGCGCGGAGGTCGGCTGCCAGGGCGAGGTGGGGTCGGCGTGCTCGATGGCCGCAGGCGCGCTGGCCGAGGTGCTCGGCGGCACCCCCGACCAGGTCGAGAACGCTGCCGAGATCGGCATCGAGCACAACCTGGGGCTCACCTGCGACCCCGTGGGCGGGCTCGTGCAGATCCCGTGCATCGAGCGCAACGCCGTCGCGTCGGTCAAGGCCATCACCGCCGCGCGGATCGCGTTGCGTGGCGACGGGAAGCAGATCGTCTCGCTCGACAAGGCGATCAGGACGATGCGTGACACCGGCCGCGACATGATGGTGAAGTACAAGGAGACCGCGCGCGGCGGGCTCGCCGTCAACGTCATCGAGTGCTGAGCGCGAGCTCACGACGCGAGGTCGTCGGCACCGGCCTCGAACGGCTCGGGAAAGGCCCGCACCACGGCAGGCGTGGCCAGGAACGCACCGACCAGCGGCACCCCGCTGACGCGGCAGACGTCGATCGCCACCTGGTGCCAGCGCCGGTCGGCGTCGGTGAGCAGCACCGACCCGTCGCGACCGCGGACGAAGAGCAGTCCACCCCCGGTCTCGGCGACCATGCCGCACAGCTGCACCAGGAAGGGCCGGAACTCGTCGGGTTCCACCCCGTCGTCGACGTCGTTGATGACGGTGGGCTGGCCCATGGTCAGGTCGGACTTCGTCAGGAGCAACCCGACGCAGCCCCCCATTCGGTCGCGGTGGCCGACGAACAGGTCGGCGACGTCCGCGGCGAGGCCGGGGGTGTCGAGCGGGAGGTCGGGCCAGTTGTCCGGGAGGTCGTCGAAGCTCATGCCGACAGCCTGCCGAGGATCGAGGATCGGGCCGCGGACTTTTCCACAGGCCCGCACCCGCGACCTGCGGCCGCGACGACCGGCGCGTCACTGCGACGCCGCGACACGGCATCCGGCATCTAGCGTTGTGCCCATGTCCGTCGATGACGCCCACACCCGACCTCCCGGCACCAGCGACGCGACCGTCGAGGCGGTCGGCAAGGTCTCGGAGGCCCTCGAGGTGATCGAGGACGCCCGAGGGCAGCTGTTCTCCTTCCACCGCAAGATCGGCATGGCCGACCTCGCCCTGGGCGAGGCCGTCGGCCTGCTGCGCGACGCGGGTCACGCCGAGCTGGCCGACCGGGTCGAGACCGACCTCGTCGGCCGCAACGTGCTGGCCGGGCGCTGGACGTTCCAGGTCGTCGAGGAGTTCGAGGACGGCTACTACGCGGCGTTCAAGGAGCACGAGCGCATCGTGAGAGAGCAGCTGATGGACGGCAAGCGGCACGTGTTCGAGGCGGAGATGAAGCAGGACCGGCGCACCCACGGCCGCCCCGGACACGCGGCGACTCCGCACGAGACCACGTCGTGACGGCGGCCGGCGTGTACCGGGTCAGTGGAGGGGCACGGCGGTGACGGGGTACCCGGGCCCCCCGCCGTCGGCTCCGGGACCGACGCCCTGGTCGGCTCGCTCGAGCGACAGCGCGCGACCTTCGCGTACACGGGCGCCGACCACGTCGCCGAGAAGCTCCTCACCACGATCGGCAACTCCACGATGACGCTCGGCGGGGTGTTCAAGCGCCGGGCCTGACGCGGGTGTTGGATCTCCCTCCTCCCACTTGTCGCTGCCCCCTCGCCTCTGGCCCCTCTCCCCTCACCTCTCCCCTCGCCCCTCGGCAGCGGGGCGGCCCTTTGCTGGTCGACACTGCGCTGCGCCCAGTTGAGGATGGTCCCCGGCTCCCGGCGGCCGACGTATCAGGCGGCACGGTCGCGTCTCCTTCCGGCATGCACATGATCACCCCCGGCGTCGCCGCGTCCCTCACCCCCAAGTCCGTCGACCGCGCCGAGCACGCCCCTCGGACCCGGCGTCGCCTGCACCTGCCACGGGTGCGGTTCCACCTGCCGCACCCGCACCTCCCTCACCGGCACGCCTGACCGACGACGCACTGTTGGCGGCCCCCGACGGCCTCGACGGCCCTCAGCTGAAGACGACCGTGCGGTCACCGTTGAGCAGCACCCGCGACTCGCAGTGCCACCGCACGGCCCGCGCGAGCACCCGCGACTCGACCTCCTCGCCGGCGCGCACGAGGTCCTCCGGCGTCATCCGGTGGTCGACCCGCACGACGTCCTGCTCGATGATCGGCCCCTCGTCGAGGGCGGCCGTCACGTAGTGGGCCGTGGCCCCGACCCGCTTGACACCCCGGGCGAAGGCCTGATGGTAGGGCTTGGCGCCCTTGAACGACGGCAGGAACGAGTGGTGGATGTTGATGACCCGCCCGGACAGGTCGCGGGTCAGCTCGTCGGAGAGCACCTGCATGTAGCGCGCCAGCACGACCAGGTCGACGTCGTGCTCGCCGACGATGCGGCGCAGGGCCTCCTCGGCCTGCGGCTTGGTCTCCGCCGTCACCGGGATGTGGTGGAACGGGATGCCGTAGGAGCTCACCAGCGGCTCGAGGTCGAGATGGTTCGACACCACCGCGGGGATGTCCATGTTGAGCGCACCCGACCGCCAGCGGAAGAGCAGGTCGTTGAGGCAGTGCCCGAACCGGCTCACCATCACGAGTGCGCGGTAGGGCGTGGCCGCGTCGCGGATCGACCAGTCCATGGCGTATGCCGTGGCCACTGCCCCGAAGAGCTCGCGCCACTGCGGGGCTGACGCTCCCCCGATCTCGACCGAGAAGCGGATTCGCATGAAGAACTGGTCAGTGCGGACGTCGAGGAACTGCTGGCTCTCCTCGATGTTGGCGCCGTGGTCGAAGAGCAGCGCCGTCACCGCCGCGACGATGCCACGCTGGTCGGGGCAGGACAGGATGAGCACGTTCTCGGTCGGGACTTCGGTGGTGTCAGGCATCCGGCCACGGTACGTGGGGCTGGGCCGGGAGCCACATCGGGCCCGCCGGCTCACGGCTCCATCGGGATCGGGGTGGGTCAGAAGGGGGGTGGGTCAGAAGGGGGGTGGGTCAGAAGGGGGGTGGGTCGGTGTCGCGCCAGCGTTCGGCGGCTGGGGTCTTGCGGGGCTTCAGGTGCGGCCGGTGGCCGCTGTCGTCTAGGACCAGGACCCAGGGTTGGTGTTGGAACTCGGTGCGGTGTCGGCCGTTGTGGTCGCGCCAGGTGGTGACGGGTGCTGGGGTTCGTGTTGGTGGTGCGGTGGTGAGGTGTTCCAGGAGGTACTCGAGCTCGCTGTGCGGTCCGTCGGGCAGCAGGGTGCGTGCCCGGCTGGTGCTGGTGGCCGTCACCCCGGATGCCGTGGGGTCGGTGTCGCCGTGGGGGGTGGTGAGGATGGTGGTGTGCAGGGCGTCGACGGGTGCGGTGGTGCGGGTTCGTCCGGTGGGGTCGGTCCAGGTGGCGGTGGCGTCGGGGGTGAGGGTCAGGCTCCAGCCGGGGCGTTGTTTGA
>Ga0105047_10001589_pt1 | contig 40738 bp, 35 predicted proteins | sample MAT04_FD_78384 | JGI IMG/M metagenome (GOLD analysis project Ga0105047, IMG submission 78384) | Freshwater microbial communities from Lake Fryxell liftoff mats and glacier meltwater in Antarctica - MAT-04 (megahit assembly) | ecosystem: Environmental > Aquatic > Freshwater > Ice > Liftoff...
CCAACCCCACCGGCATCAAGTTTTGATCCAACGCCGGGATCCTGCCCGGCGCATGCGTCAGACCGGGTCGAATGACATGGTCCGCACACCGTCTCGGGTTCCAAGCAGGCAGATGTCGGCCTTCTGGTGCGCGAACACCCCCATGGTCACCACACCCGGCCACTGACTCACGGTGGACTCCAGCGCCATCGGGTCGGTGATGACCAGACCCTGTACATCCAGGATATGCTGGCCATTGTCCGTGACCAGTGGCTGACCGTCGATCAAGCGCAAACGCGCCTGCGCGCCCATGGCGGCAAACTGGCGCGTAAGCCGGGCGCAGGCCATCGGGATCACCTCCACCGGCAGTGGGAACGCGCCAAGGGTCGTCACCAGTTTGGTCGCATCGGCGATGCAGATGAAACGATCGGATTGGGCGGCGACGATCTTTTCGCGCGTCAATGCCGCTCCCCCGCCCTTGATCATGTTCCCATGCTCGTCTATTTCGTCAGCGCCATCGACGTAGACCGCCAGGGTGCCGACGTCGTTGCAGTCGAATACCCGGATACCGGCAGCCCGCAACCGCACACTGCTGGCCTCCGAGCTGGACACGACGCCGGCAATCGTGTGCTTGATGTCGGCCAATGCCTCGATGAACTTGTTCACGGTAGAACCGGTACCGACTCCAACCAGTTCACCGGGCACGACATATTGCAATGCAGCCTGGCCAACCATGGCCTTGAGTTCATCTTGAGAAAGCATGGGGTTTACCGGCGCTGGACGCCACACAGGTTTGGGACAATGGAGGGTAACTTCCAATTATCCAATGTCGCTCATCCCCTACGCGCTGGCGCGCCCATTCCTTTTTGGGCTGGACGCCGAAACCGCCCACGAACTCACGCTCGACGCCCTCGCCCGCACCCAGCACACGCCGCTGGCCTGGGCTTATGGCGCCGCAATGGTGGAAGATCCAGTTCACCTGGCCGGCCTGCGTTTCCCCAACCGCGTGGGTCTTGCAGCCGGGCTGGACAAGAACGCACGTTGCGTCGACGCCCTTGGCTCCATGGGATTCGGCTTCGTCGAAGTTGGCACCGTCACGCCCAAAGGCCAGCCGGGCAATCCGAAGCCGCGCATGTTCCGCCTGCCCCAGGCGAAGGCACTGATCAATCGGCTGGGGTTCAACAACGACGGCCTGGACGCGTTCCTGGCCCATGTTGGCCAGGCGTCGTTTCGGCGAAAAGGTCGGATCCTCGGGCTCAACATCGGCAAGAACGCCAGCACGGCGATCGAAGACGCAGCGCAGGACTATCTGACCTGCCTGGACGGCGTGTACCCGCACGCAGACTATGTCGCAATCAATATTTCCAGCCCCAACACCCGCAATCTGCGCGAATTGCAGAAAGATGCCGCGCTCGATGCCCTGCTCGCCAGCTTGCAGCAACGGCGGCTGCAATTGCGAGAGCGACATGGACGCGACGTGCCATTGTTCGTCAAAGTCGCTCCCGATCTCGACCCAACCCAGGTGCTGGGCATTGCGCAAGCGTTGCAGCGTCACGGCATGGATGGCGTCATTGCCACCAACACCACGATCGATCGCAGCGCGATCCAGGGACTGCCCCACCATGAGGAAACCGGTGGACTGTCTGGTACACCGGTGTACGAGCACAGCAACCGCGTGATCCGCCAGTTGCGTCAAGCGCTGGGCAAGGACTTTCCGATCATCGGGGTTGGCGGCATCCTGAGCGCCGCAGACGCAGTCGGAAAGATCCAGGCCGGAGCCGACGTGGTGCAGATCTATACCGGACTGATCTACCAGGGGCCGGCCCTGGTGCAACAAGCCGCCCGGGAAATAAGGACGAAGTGCCCGGCAACACGCGTTTGAGCGTGAGGCGCGGTCCCAAGCGGGCCCGAGACGGCTATTCTTACCGACTCAGCTGCGCAACAACAGCATCACCCGCTGCGCAATCGCCAGAGAACTGGTCAGGCCCGGAGACTCGATGCCGAACAGATTGACCAGGCCCCTGATACCGTGCACTGCAGGGCCCTGGATCACGAAGTCCGAACTGCCGTCCTGTGGAGGCTTGAGTTTGGGCCGGATGCCGGCGTATCCGGGGCTCAAGGCACCGTCCTGCAGGGCCGGCCAGTACTTTCGCACCTCGGCATAAAAACCATCTCCACGAACGGGGTCGACCAGAAGGTCGACCGGGGAATCCACCCACTGCACGTCCGGTCCAAACTTGGCCTGCCCGCCGAGGTCCAGTGTCAGATGCACTCCCAGGCCCGCGCCTTCCGGCACCGGGTAGATCAAGTGGGAGAACGGGGAGCGACCAGCCAGCGTGAAATAGTTGCCCTTGGCATAGTAGGCGCGCACAAGACACTGCTCAGGGAAGCCTTTGAAACTTCGCGCCAGATCCGGCGCATACAGACCGGCGGAGTTGACCAAAACACGGGTGCGCAGGCAAGTGCCGTCGGCTGCGGTCAACTCGATACCGTCCGGCGTGCACGATACCGACGCCAGCGCCGACTCCAGTGCCAGAACACCACCGGCGTTTTCCATGTCCCCTTGCAATGCCAGCATCAGCGCATGGCTGTCGACGATGCCGGTGCTGGGCGAATGCAGCGCCGCCACACAGGAGAGTGATGGCTCCAGCGCCGCGGCCTGATCAGCACTGAGCCAATGCAGATCGGTCACGCCGTTGGCCGCCGCCATATGCCGAATCTGCTCCAACTGGCCCAGCTGTTGCGCCGACGTGGCTACGATCAGCTTGCCGCAGCGGCGATATCCGACACTCCGCGCATCGCAATAGGCGTACAGCAGCGCCTTGCCCCGCACGCACAATTCGGCCTTGAGCGATCCCTGCGGGTAGTAGATGCCCGCGTGAATCACTTCGCTGTTGCGCGAACTGGTGCCGGTGCCGATGCCCTGAGCAGACTCCAGCAACAGGACCTCCTGCCCCTGCAAGGCAAGTTCCCGCGCCACGGCAAGACCAACCACGCCGGCCCCAACCACGATGGCATCGACTGTTTCCATGGCGCGCCAGCGTGCCCTATTTCATCAGTTGCACGCTGCCTGACACGGTGACCACCACAGCCGTCTTGCCCGCTTCGACGGGAACGGCCGCTTCGGAAGCCGCACCCTTGGCCAGCATCGCCAAAATACGCGGCCGTGGCCCATTGCCTTGGTCATTGGCCTGGATCGCGACTTCACGCAGGTTGTAAGCAGCGAATCCGAAACCCTTGGCAATGTCGCCGGCCTGGGCCTGGAAGCGGGCGATCGCCGTGGCTTGCGCCTGGTCCTGCGCACGTGCCCGCTGCTCGCGACTGAGACTGAACTGCACGCCCGCCATGGTCAGCGTCTGCACCCTGCCGGCAGCCGCGCCGATCAGCGCAAAATCGCGCCCCTCGAGAACCAGTCCCGCCGTACCCTGCCAGCCTGTGATGTGACCGTCACGGTTATGTTGAGGATATAGGTTGAAGTTGCCAGTGCGCACGTCGAGTTGCCCCGGCTGGGCGAGTGGGCGGATCAACTGCAAGGCGCTTTCCAAGGCCTGCTTGAGTTGCGTTTGCACCTGCGCGGCATTGGAGCCGTCACGGGTGGTGTTCATACTCAACTCCAGCCAGTCCTGCTGGACTTCGACCATGGCGTCAGCCGATAGCTGCACCACGTTCTGCAGCGGGGCAACAGGCATCACCTGCGCCTGCAACATCGTCGTGATTTGCATCACCAAACCGGCCGCCAACACTTTCAACCACTTATTCATGCAAGGACTCCATTGATTTCCATGTTCCGGATTTTGGCCGCGCAGCCACCTGCTCGGATGGTCAATCCATCGGGCGCGTGGCAGTGGCGTATTCCGATGTGCCGCCAAAACGCTTCACGGACTCGACTTATGCCGCTCCGGACGGTTCTGGCGAAGCTGCAGACGGATCTCCGCGCGCTCCTGCTCGGTCAGATGGCGCTCGACCGGCATCACATCGGCCGCAATTGCGGTCGGCTCCCTCTGGCGATGCGACTGCAGAACCGTTCGCAACTCGGTGCGCCGCTGTTCGCGTGTGATGCTGTTTGCCGGTTCCAGCGTGACCAGCGGCGCATACTGCTCTCCCGCGACGGCACTGGCGGAGCATGTGGCGAGGATCAGCAGACATTTGCGCATGCGACAAGAATAACGCTTCCCGGGCTCCAATCCCTGTGCACCCCACCAAGGAGAAATGTGCCACCGCCGCATGAGTTGTAACAGTCTGTCAGTCATAGGTGTTTTATCGGCATCATGGCGGATTCAAGCCATCAGAATGGGTGCTGTTACATATTCTAGGAGAGAGCATGGCGCAAGCTTCTGGCCGCAGCGACAAGATCCTGGTGGTCGACGATGACAGCCGCATTCGCGACTTGCTTCGACGCTATCTGAGCCAGGAAGGTTTCGAAGTCTTCCAGGCGGAAGATGGCAAGGCACTCAACCGCATCCTGCTGCGCGAGACGGTGGACCTGATTGTGCTGGACCTGATGTTGCCCGGTGAGGACGGTCTGTCGATCTGCCGCCGCCTGCGCGCAACCAATGACCGCACCCCGATCATCATGCTCACCGCCAAAGTCGAGGATGTGGACCGGATCGTCGGCCTGGAAGTCGGCGCAGACGATTACCTGGGCAAGCCGTTCAATCCGCGCGAGTTGCTGGCCCGTATCAATGCAGTGTTGCGCCGCCGCCCGGTTGCGGAAGCCCCGGGTGCGCCATCGAGCGAGAACGAAGTCGTGCAGTTCGGCCCGTTCAGCTTCGACCTGGGCGCGCGCAGCCTGCACAAGTCGGGGCAGGAGCTTGCGCTGACCACCGGCGAATTCGCAATGCTCAAGGCATTGGTGCGTCACCCGCGCCAACCGATGTCGCGCGAGAAGCTGGCCCAACTGGCGCGTGGCCGCGAATTCGAACCATTCGACCGTAGCCTGGACGTGCAGATTTCGCGCTTGCGCAAGATGATCGAGGCTGATCCAGCAAGCCCGCGCTATATCCAGACGGTCTGGGGCGTCGGCTACGTCTTTGTTCCGGACGGAACCGCCTGAGCGCGGTGGCAACCGGTCCGACAGAGTCCGGCGCAGCGATGCTGCCGACACCCGACGACATTCTGCTGCCGACCCGACACAAGGGCGGATTCGGGCTTTTTGGTCGCACCTTCTTTCTGCTGGCCGCATTGCTTCTGGTCAGCATCCTCGCCTGGCTGCAGACTTTGCGTGTATTCGAATTCGAGCCGCGCGCGGTGCAAACGGCGCAGCAGATCGCCTCCATCGTCAACCTCAGCCGGGCCGCCCTGATCCATTCGGACTCCATCGCACGGGTATCGCTGATCAAGACCATGACAGAGCAGGAGGCAGTGCGCATACTTCCGCGCGAACCCGGCGACCAATTCCAGCCGTTTCCACTGGACGGCCTCGGTCTGCGCATGACCCAGGAACTCGAAATGCGGCTGGGCGCAGACACGGTGGTGGCCACCAGCGTCAACGACGAACCCGGTTTGTGGATCGGTTTCACGATCGACGAGGATCGGTACTGGATGCTCACCGACCGGGCCCGGCTTAATCCGCCGGTTGGCGAGACCTGGATCATCTGGCTGGTGACGGCAACTGCCCTGTCGCTCGCGGGTGCGGCTTTGATCGCCGGCCTCATCAACCGGCCGCTGAAAAACCTGTCGGTGGCGGCCGGTCGGATCCGCGAAGGTGACTTCGCTGCAGGCCACCTGGACGAAACCGCCGGCTCCAATGAAATTCGAGAGGTCAACATCGAGTTCAACCGCATGGCGCGCAAGCTGGCGCAGATCGAGCAGGACCGCGTCATCATGCTTGCGGGCATTTCGCACGACCTTCGCACCCCATTGGCGCGCCTGCGTCTGGAAACCGAACTGAGTGTGGGCGACGATGTGGCGCGCAGCCACATGGCGACTGACATCGATCAGGTCAACGCCATCATCAACAAGTTCATGGACTATGCGCGGCCGGACCAGATCGCGTTGTCGCCGATTGCCCTGATTGATGTCGTCAATCGCTGCATTTACGCGCTCAAGGATGAGGGCGACGTGCGCCTGCACGTTGATGTGCCTGACGACATCACGGTGCTGGCCGACGAAGTGGATCTGGTGCGTGTGATCACCAATCTGCTGGAAAACGCCACGCGGTACGGTCGCTCGGCAGAGAGCGGGCTTGCGGAGATTGACCTCGTTGCGACGGCCAGTGACACGCGGGTGGTGATCGCCATCGCAGACAAGGGGCCTGGCGCCAGCCAGGAACACCTGGAACACCTGACCAAGGCATTTTTTCGCGGCGACAGCGCCCGGACAGCGGCAACCGGGGCCGGATTGGGCCTGGCCATTGTGGAAAAAAACATCCAGCGCATGGGGGGCACCCTGGTATTGCGCAATCGCGATACCGGCGGACTGTCGGTGCGTATCGAACTTAACCGGCCGCGCTAGATCCGCTGGCGCAGGGTCGACGAGGCTGCAGCCGCTCAGCCCAGCAACAAGACAATCGCCCGTGCCTCGATGGCCTGGCCCTCGCCTACCGGCCCCAACTTCTCAAAGGTCTTGGCCTTCACGTTCACCTGCTGCACGGCCACGCCCATGGTGCTGGCAATCACCTCGCGCATGGCTGGAATCCAAGGCATCAATTGGGGTGCCTGTGCGATCACGGTACTGTCCAGATTGCCCAATGAATAACCAGCGGCGCGCACGCGGCGCATGGCTTGTGCCAGCAACAGCGTCGAATCCGCGCCCTTGAACTGCCCATCGGTGTCCGGAAAATGTTGCCCGATGTCGCCCAACGCTGCAGCGCCGAGCACGGCATCGGTGATCGCATGCAGCAATACGTCTGCATCCGAGTGCCCGAGCAGACCGCGCTCAAAAGGTATGCGCACGCCTCCGATGATCAGCGGCCGGTCCGGCACCAGGCGATGGATGTCCCAGCCTTCGCCGACGCGCAGCCTGGCCGGTGGATTGGATGGGCGCTCAGGGACGTTCATGCGGCTATTCCTGGTTGGCATGCGCAGCGTGCGCGGCGCGCGCCTGCAATAGCGACTCGGCCATGATGAAATCCTGCGCCATGGTGACCTTGAAATTGTCGCGTTCCCCTTCGACCAGGCGTGGCGACAGTCCCATCGCCTCGATGGCCGATGATTCATCCGTCACCGAGTCGCCCGTCGCGGCCAGTGCGCGTGCCAGATGGCCCAGACGAAACATCTGGGGCGTCTGGGCCAGCCAGTACTGGCTGCGATCTGCCGTATGCGCCACGCGTTCACCATTGGCCAGCTTGAGCGTGTCGGACGCCGGCACTGCCAGCAATCCCCCGACCGCGTCGCCGACACAGGCGTCGATCAGGCGATCGATCAACGCAGGCGTGATGAGGCAGCGTGCCGCGTCATGGACCAGTACCCAGTCACCATCCTGCGCGCCCCGCGCGCGCAAAGCAGACAAACCATTGGCCACGGTGCCGGCCCGCGTCGCCGCACCACAGGCCACCGCACTGCAAGTGCGTATATCAGGCAGTGTGAGGCCTGCGAAGGTATCGTCTGCCGGCGCCAGCAGTACCAGCGTATGGTTCAGGCGCGCCACGGCGGCGAAGGCCGCCAGCGTATGCAACACCAAAGCGCGGCCCGCCAACAGGTAATACTGCTTGGGCATCTCGAACCCGGTCCGCGTGCCACGGCCGGCACATGGAATCAGCGCCCAGTACCGGCAAGCTTGCGCTGAAGAGGTAGGCGCTTGCCCTGTGGCGGGATCGATGGCAGGGCTTTTGGGCAGGGCTTGGGTCATGGTGCAAGCGTCATTCTAAAATCAAGCCACCCACCCCCTCCCGGTTTTCGGCCGAGGGGGCTCGCGCGTTTTTGCCCCTTCGCATTTTTGCAACCCCGAACCGCAGCCGTCGAACAACCCATGGAATTGCCCTCACTGAAACCCGGCAAGCGTTTCACCTTGCCACGGCCGGTCGGATCCGCCGACGCCTTGCTGCTGGCGCGACAGGCAAGCCAGGACAAGCAGGCCGGCAGGCTGACCGCCATCGTGACCGCGCAAGCCACCGACGCCCAGCGCCTGCTCGAGGAGATTCCGTTTTTCGCGCCCGGTTTGCGCTGCGCCATGTTTCCCGACTGGGAGACGCTGCCGTACGACACCTTCTCGCCCCATCAGGATCTGATCAGCGAGCGACTGGCGACCTTGTGGCGCATCTCACGCCGCGGCCAGGACAGCGGTGCCGACGTGGTGCTGATACCGGCATCCACCGCCCTGTACCGCCTGGCTCCGCCGGCCTTCATGGCCGCCTACACCTTCGAGTTCAAACTGCGCCAGAAAGTGGACGAGGGGCGCCTGCGGGCCCAGCTGACACTGGCCGGCTACAGCCATGTCAGTCAGGTGGTCAGCCCGGGCGAATACGCGGTGCGCGGCAGTCTGATCGATCTGTATCCGATGGGTTCGCCCGTGCCGTACCGCGTGGATCTGTTTGACGACGAAATCGACAGCATTCGCACCTTCGATCCGGACAACCAGCGCAGCCTGTACCCGGTACCTGAGGTACGTCTGCTGCCGGGGCGTGAGTTCCCGATGGACGACGACGCCCGTGCCCGCTTTCGCAGCCGCTGGCGCGAGTTGCTTGAGGGCGATCCGACCAAGAGCCGCATCTACAAGGACATGGGCGCCGGCGTCGCCACCGCTGGCATCGAGTACTACCTGCCCTTGTTCTTCGAGGAAACCGCCACCGTCTTCGACTATCTGGGCAGCGACGCCACGCTGGTGCTCCATGGCGACATGGAGTCCGGTTTCTCCCGTTTCTGGCAAGACACCCGCGACCGCTACCGCGTGCTGCGGGGCGACCCGGAGCGGCCCATCCTGCCGCCGCAGGCCTTGTTTCTGGACGCCGAGCAGTTCTATTCGCTGGCCAAATCACACCCGCAACTGGCATTGCGCGTTGCGCCAGGCGAAGGCGAGCAGAACGAACAGGCGCAGAACAGCTGGCGCAGCCTGCCGCCGCTCACCGTTGTGCGCGGCGCCGAAGACCCTTTGATGCAACTCAAGAACCATGTTGCGGCAACCACACATCGCGTGCTGGTACTGGCCGAAAGTGACGGCCGGCGTGAGAGTCTGTCCGACTTCCTGCGCGCAAGCAGCCTGGAGCCGGTGCGCTTTGACAGCCTGCAGGAGTTCATCGACAGCGCCGAGAAGATCGGTCTGGCGACCGGCGCGCTGATGAACGGCTTCGCCTGGCTTGCCCACGGCATCGATCTGGTAACCGAAACCGAGCTGTTCGCTGCCGGCCCGGTCACGCGCCGACGGCGCAAGCAGGAACAGGTCAGCGATGTCGAGGCCCTGATCAAGGACTTGAGCGAGCTCAACGTTGGCGATCCCGTCGTGCACAGTGCGCATGGCGTCGGACGCTATCGCGGTCTGGTCAATCTGGACCTGGGTCCGACCGATGCCGACGGCCAGAACGCGACACAGGAGTTCCTGCACCTCGAATATGCGGGCGAAGCGGTGCTATACGTACCGGTCAGCCAGCTTCAGCTGATCAGCCGCTATACCGGCGTGAGCGCCGACGAAGCGCCCTTGCATCGCCTGGGGTCGGGTCAGTGGGAAAAGGCCAAGCGCAAGGCCGCCGAGCAGGTACGCGACTCGGCCGCGGAACTGCTCAACATCCATGCGCGGCGTGCATTGCGCGAAGGCCACGCATTCCGCTACTCGGCCGGCGACTACGAGGCTTTTGCCAACGACTTTGGCTTCGAGGAAACGGCCGATCAGCGCGCTGCCATTCACGCAGTGATCCAGGACATGATCAGTCCGCGGCCGATGGATCGGCTGGTGTGTGGCGATGTCGGATTCGGCAAGACCGAGGTCGCGCTGCGGGCAGCATTCGTCGCGGTCACCGGCGGCAAGCAAGTGGCTTTTCTGGCGCCCACGACACTTCTGGCCGAACAGCATTTCCATACGCTCTCGGATCGCTTTGCCAAATGGCCGGTGAAAGTGGCCGAGATGAGCCGCTTTCGCTCGGGCAAGGAGATTACGGCGGCCATCAAGGGCTTGGCCGACGGCACCATCGACATTGTGGTCGGAACCCACAAGCTGCTCAGCCAGGACACCCGTTTCAAGAATCTGGGCCTGCTGGTGATCGACGAGGAGCACCGCTTTGGCGTGCGCCACAAGGAGGCGATGAAGGCGCTGCGCGCCGAGGTCGACGTGTTGACCCTGACCGCCACCCCGATCCCGCGCACGCTGGGCATGGCGCTCGAGGGCCTGAGAGACCTCAGCGTCATCGCCACAGCTCCGCAACGCCGCCTGGCGATCAAGACATTCGTGCGCACCGAAGGCAATGGCGTGATCCGCGAAGCGGTGCTACGCGAACTCAAGCGTGGCGGCCAGGTCTACTTCCTGCACAATGAAGTCGAGACCATCGAGAACCGCCGTGCCTTGCTGGAGGAGTTGTTGCCCGAAGCCCGCATCGCGGTGGCCCACGGCCAGATGGCGGAGCGCCAGCTCGAGAGCGTGATGCGCGACTTCATCGCCCAGCGCTACAACCTGCTGCTGTGCTCGACCATCATCGAAACCGGTATCGACGTGCCCACTGCCAACACCATCGTCATGAGCCGTGCCGACAAGTTCGGCCTGGCCCAGTTGCACCAGCTGCGCGGACGGGTCGGCCGCAGCCATCACCAGGCCTATGCCTATCTGATGGTTCCGGATCTGCAAGGCCTGACCAAGCAGGCCAGCCAGAGGCTCGAGGCGATCCAGCAGATGGAGGAACTCGGCTCCGGCTTCTACCTGGCGATGCACGATCTGGAGATCCGCGGCGCCGGCGAAGTGCTCGGCGAGAACCAGAGCGGCAACATCCTGGAGATTGGTTTTCAGCTCTATAACGAGATGCTGTCCGAAGCCGTGCGTGCGCTCAAAGCTGGCCAGGAGCCCGACCTTCTGTCGCCGCTGAGCGTGACCACCGACATCAACCTGCATGCACCGGCGTTATTGCCCAGCGACTACTGCGGTGACGTGCATCTGCGCCTGAGCTTCTACAAAAAATTGGCGAGCGCGAAGAGCAGCGACCAGATCGATGGCCTGCTCGAGGAACTGGTCGATCGCTTCGGCAAGCTCCCGGCGCAGGCACAGACGCTGATCGATGTGCATCGACTGCGGGTGCTGGCCCGTGCCTACGGCGTCGTGAAGGTCGATGCCACGCCGGGGCTGATCAGCATCACGTTCCGCAAGGATCCACCGATCGACTCGATGCGCATCATTGAGCTGATCCGCAAGAACCACCATATCAAGCTGGCCGGCAACGAAAAACTGCGCATCGAGCGCGCCCTGGCCCAGCCCAACGAGCGCGCCAAGCTGGTACGCGATGTCCTGCACAGCCTGGGTCAGCCGCAGACAAGGGCTGAACCCACCGCGGCCTGATCCCGCTTCAACCACCTGAGCCCGCCAACACATGCCTCTTTCCGAACACGCCCCAGGGCTGTCAGTCCAGCGCTTCACACCACCCTTGCGCCTGCGCGATTTCGGCCTGATCGCCTTTGACATGGACTCGACCCTGATCAATATCGAATGTATCGACGAAATCGCATCGGCGGCCGGGCGCAAGGACGAGGTCGCGGCCGTCACCGAGGCAACGATGCGTGGCGAGATCGCCGACTTCAAAGAAAGTCTGCGGCGCCGCGTGGCTCTGCTTTGCGGTGTGCCGCTGACCCACCTGGAAACGGTCTACAGCGATCGGCTGCAGCTCAATCCGGGCGCGACAGAACTGGTACAGGCCTGCCAGGGCGCAGGGCTCAAGACCTTGCTGGTCAGCGGCGGTTTCACCTGGTTCACCGATCGTGTGCGCGACCGGCTGGCGCTGGACTTCGCGCGCGCCAATGTGCTGGAAATGAAAGACGGCCTGCTGACGGGGCATTTGTGCGACCAGGAATGGGGCGACATCTGTGACGGTGCGGAGAAGCGCCGCATGCTGCTGCAGACCTGCGAACTGCTGGGTCTGTCAGGCACACAAGCCATTGCGGTTGGAGATGGTGCCAATGACCTGCCCATGATGTCGGTGGCCGGCCTGTCGGTCGCCTTCCATGCCAAGCCGCGCGTACGCGAGCAGGCCATGGTCTGCATCGATACGGGTGGCCTGGACCGGCTGCTGGAAGTGCTGCACAAAGCCGCTCCTTGTCGATAGCGCGCGCCTCAGGCTGACGCCGTCGGCTTCTGCGCGGCCTGCAGCATGCGCAGCGCATGGCGGAAGTTGTCGACCCGCATGCTCACGCGGGCATGGGCCACCTGGGCTTCCGTTCAGCGTCTAATTTGCATCTGTGTCAATATACATTGGTCGGAGAACTTGAAGATATTGTCGATCCACAGGCTTCGAACCTGCAACAACCGGAGAGATTGATGAAACGAATCAGCAACCTGCTCGCCTGGGGCGCATTGGCTATCGTAGGTGCCTTGTGCGTGCTGAACTGGGGCACACTGAGCGCGCAAGCGCCGCTGGACTTGGTGTTGTGGCAAATCCAGGCACCACTTGGCATTGTGCTGCTGGGCGTGGCCGGTGTGATATTCGCCTTCTTCCTGATGGCCTATTTGTACAACCAGATCGGGTCGCTGCTGGAGACACGCAAACTGCTCAAGGAGATTCGGCGCGTACAGGAATTGGCCGACAAGGCCGAGGCCTCACGCATGGAAAACCTGCACCAGTTGATATCGACCGAATTCAGGTTGCTCAACGAGCGCATGGGGTCCGCGTCTGTCGTGCACATGCCAAACCAACGCGACGACGAGGACCCACGTCCCTTGTCCCTGACCGAATTGGTGGCGCGCCGCTGAATGACCGTGTGCCACATGCCACCCGCCAACGCCGGCAAGCAGGCGACGGTTGATCTCAGCGTTACGACACGTAAAAGCCGGGCACTTTTTTTCTTCACCTTCAATCCACGACAGGAGACCCCACCATGAACTTCAAACACATGACCCGCATCATGCTCGCCGTTGCCTTCTCGGCACTGCTGGTGGCCTGCGCTGGAACAGCCCAACAGGAAAGTACAGGTGAATACATCGACGACACGGTGATCACCTCACGCGTCAAATCGGTCTTGCTGAACGACCCTGCCGTCAGCGGTCTGTCGATCAACGTCGAGACCTTCAAGGGCACGGTGCAACTGGCTGGCTTCGTCAAAACGGTGGCAGAGCGCAATCGCGCTGTCCAACTCGCCCGTGACGTCAAGGGCGTGCGTCAGGTCAAGAACGACATCCTGATCCGCTGACATTCACCCCGACAAACCCATGCGCAACGCCGGTGCTGCCAACACACACGGCGCCATGTCAACCATTGTTCTGGATGCGCGTTGAATTGACAAGGCCCATCGACCCCACAACGGTGGCAGATTCGTTATGATGAATTGAACTTTGTTCAGTAGTGCATCTCCACCCATCGTGATGCACTTCGCATCAAGGAGGGTGTCGATGACAATCTTTGCACGATATCAAGGCCGCTTCGAAGCTGCGCAGGAAGAAGAAATGTCGATCCAGGAGTACCTGGATCTATGCAAGCAGGACAGTGGCGCATATGCCAGTGTGGCCGAACGCATGCTGAGCGCGATTGGCGAACCCGAGCTGATCGACACGCGCACCGATCAGCGCCTGTCGCGCATCTTCGCCAACAAGATGCTGCGCCGCTATCCCAGCTTCGGCGACCTGTATGGCATGGAAGAAGCGATCGAACATATCGTGTCCTACTTCCGGCATGCGGCGCAAGGGCTGGAAGAGAAGAAGCAGATCCTTTATCTGCTCGGCCCGGTCGGCGGGGGCAAGTCCACGCTGGCAGAAAAGCTCAAGCAGTTGATGGAGAAGATTCCGATCTACGCGATCAAGGGCTCTCCGGTACACGAGTCGCCCTTGGGCCTGTTCAACCCGCTCGAAGATGCGCAGTTGCTGTTGGACGACTACGGTATCCCGCAACGTTACTTGACGACCATCATGAGTCCGTGGGCGGTCAAGCGCTTGCACGAGTATGGCGGCGACATCACGAAATTCCGCGTCGTGCGGCTGCATCCATCGGTGTTATCGCAGATCGCGGTGGCCAAGACCGAGCCCGGCGACGAGAACAACCAGGACATCTCTTCGCTGGTGGGAAAAATTGACATTCGCAAGCTCGAAAGTTTCTCGCAGGATGACCCGGACGCCTACTCCTACTCCGGCGGCCTGTGCCTGGCCAATCGCGGCGTGCTCGAATTCGTCGAGATGTTCAAGGCGCCGATCAAGGTGCTGCATCCGCTGCTCACCGCCACGCAGGAGGGCAACTACAAGGGCACCGAAGGTTTTGGTGCAATTCCTTTCGACGGCCTGGTGCTGGCCCATTCGAACGAGGCCGAATGGCTGACTTTCAAGAACAATCGCAACAACGAAGCGTTCCTTGACCGCATATACATCGTCAAGGTTCCTTACTCGCTGCGCGTGTCCGACGAGATCCACATCTACGAAAAACTGGTGGCCAACTCTTCGCTGTCCCAGGCGCCCCGCGCACCCGACACCCTGCGCATGCTGGCGCAGTTCTCGGTTCTGTCGCGCCTGAAGGAGCCGGAGAATTCGAGCATTTTTTCAAAGATGCGGGTCTATGACGGCGAGAACCTGAAAGATACCGACCCAAAGGCCAAGAGTTACCAGGAGTACCGCGATTTCGCCGGCGTCGATGAAGGCATGACCGGCCTGTCCACGCGCTTCGCTTTCAAGATCCTGTCGCGCGTGTTCAACTTTGACCATCGCGAGATCGCGGCCAATCCGGTACACCTGATGTATGTGCTGGAACAGCAGATCGAACAGGAGCAATACGCACCCGAGATCGAGGAAAAATACCTGCGCACGATCAAGGAGTACCTGTCGCCACGATATGCCGAGTTCATCGGCAAGGAAATCCAGACCGCGTATCTGGAAAGTTACTCCGAATACGGCCAGAACATTTTTGATCGCTATGTCATCTATGCCGATTTCTGGATTCAGGACCAGGAGTACCGCGACGTGAACACCGGCGAGATGCTCGATCGCTCAGCGCTCAATGACGAACTCGAGAAGATGGAGAAGCCCGCAGGCATCTCCAACCCCAAGGACTTCCGCAACGAAGTCGTCAATTTTGTGCTCCGCGCACGCGCCAGGAACGAGGGTCTCAATCCGAGTTGGACGTCTTACGAGAAGCTGCGCGTCGTGATCGAGAAGAAGATGTTCTCCAACACCGAGGATCTGCTGCCGGTGATATCGTTCAACGCCAAGGCCAGCGCCGACGACCAGAAGAAGCACCAGGACTTCGTCGATCGCATGATCAGCAAGGGTTATACCGAAAAGCAGGTGCGACTGTTGTGCGAATGGTATCTGCGCGTTCGCAAGTCATCCTGACGCCACTACAACACGGTTCTTTCCATGACCGTACGCATTGTTGACCGCCGATTCGACAGCAAGAACAAGAGCTCGGTCAATCGGGCCCGCTTCATCCGCAGATTCAAGGGCCAGATCCGCAAGGCCGTCTCCGACGCGATTGGCAAGCGCGGCGTGCGTGACCTGGATAACGGCGAAAAAGTCGGCATACCGGGCCAGGATATCGCCGAGCCGCAGTTCGGTCACGGCCGAGGCGGAGAGTGGGAAACCATCAACCCGGGCAACGATCGCTTTGTGCGTGGTGACCAGGTAGAGCGCCCCCAGGGTGCAGCCGGCGGATCCGGGCGAGGCCAGGCCAGCACTGAAGGCGACGGACTCGACGAGTTCGTATTCACCTTGACCCGCGACGAGTTCCTCGACATCTTCTTCGACGAACTGTGCCTGCCCCACATGGTCAAGCGTCAACTGGCGCGCATCGAGAACTTCAAGCGCGTGCGGGCTGGATTCACCCAGAGTGGCGTGCCAACCAACATCAACCTGGGCCGCACCATGCGAAGCGCCGCCGGCCGGCGTATTGCCATCGGCTCGCCTTCCATGGTCCGTCTGCGTTTGCTGGAAAGCGCCTTGCGTGAATGGTTGCAGGAATGCGCAGATGCAGGCGCCGACCCGGACGCACCCGACCCGCACAAGGCACAGTTGCAGCAGGATATTTCACACCTGCGCGCCCGCATTGATGCTGTCCCCTTCATCGACACGTTTGACCTGCGCTACAACAATCGGGTCCGGGTGCCGCAACCGACAACCCAGGCGGTGATGTTCTGCCTGCTGGACGTGTCCGGTTCGATGGACGCAGAGCGCAAGAGCATCGCCAAACGCTTCTTCATGTTGCTATACCTGTTTCTGAACCGCAACTACGAACACACGGAAGTGGTGTTCATCCGCCATCACACGGTAGCAGTAGAGGTCGATGAGGACGACTTCTTCCGTTCACGCGAAACCGGCGGCACCGTGGTATCGAGTGCACTGGAATTGATGCGCACCGTCATTGCCGAACGTTATTCAGGCAGCCAGTGGAACATCTATGGCGCACAGGCATCGGATGGCGACAACTGGAACGACGATTCGCCGCGGTGCCGCGACCTTCTTCAGGACGCATTGCTGCCGCTGACCCAGTATTTCGCCTATATCGAAATCACCGACGGTCCACCGCAGAACCTGTGGCGCGAGTATGAAAAGCTGCAGACCCGCCATCCGGGGCACTTCGCCATGCGACGCATCGGCAGCCTGCACGATATTTATCCGGTGTTCCGCGAGCTGTTTCGCAAACGCGGGGTGCAAGGGTCATGAGCGCAGCGCCGGGCCGTTCCCAAGCAAGCTCGCACCGCAGCGCCTTGCGCGAAGGTGAGATCATGAAACTTAAACTGCCCGCTGGCTCGGAATGGACGATCGAGGCAATCGAACAATACGACGAGGCCATCGGTCGTATTGCCGCACGTTACCGGCTCGACTGCTATCCGCACCTGCTCGAGATCATCAGCTCTGAGCAGATGATGGATGCCTACGCTGCGATCGGCATGCCGGTGTATTACCACCACTGGTCCTTCGGCAAGCATTTCCTCGCCACCGAGAACCGCTATCGGCGCGGTCAGATGGGCCTGGCCTACGAGATTGTCATCAATTCCAACCCGTGTATTGCCTATCTGATGGAGGAGAACACTCTGCCGATGCAGGCACTGGTCATAGCCCATGCTGCCTATGGCCACAACTCGTTCTTCAAGGGCAACCACCTGTTCCGGCAATGGACCAGTGCCGACGCCATCGTCGACTACCTGGTGTTTGCGCGGCACTATCTCGCGCAATGCGAGGAGCAACATGGCATCGCGGCTGTCGAACGGGTGATTGACGCCTGCCATGCTCTGCAGACCGTCGGTGTCGACCGCTACAAGCGCTCCTCGCAGCTTTCGCTGGCCAAGGAGACCGAGCGCCAGCAGGTCCGCTCCGACTACTTGCAGAGCCAGGTCAACGCCTTGTGGCGTACACTGCCACCCTTGGCCGAACGTGAGCGCCCCACGCAAGAAAAGCGCTTTCCACCAGAACCTGAAGAAAACCTGCTGTATTTCGTCGAGAAACACGCGCCGCTGCTCGAACCCTGGCAACGCGAAGTGATACGCATCGTGCGCAAGATCGGACAATATTTCTATCCGCAGCGCCAGACCCAGGTGATGAATGAAGGATGGGCGACGTTCTGGCACTACACGCTGCTCAACTCCTTGTACGACGAAGGCGCAGTGTCCGATGGCTTCATGCTCGAATTCCTGCAATCGCATACCAACGTGGTGTACCAGCCACCCTATAACAGCCCCCACTACACCGGCATCAATCCTTATGCGCTGGGTTTTGCGATGTGGCGCGACATCCGGCGTATCTGCGAGACACCTGACGAAGAGGACCGGGTCTGGTTTCCACAGATTGCCGGCAGCGACTGGCGCGAGACCTTCGACTTCGCGATGCAGAATTTCAAGGACGAAAGTTTCATTGCTCAATATCTGTCGCCTCGGCTGATGCGCGAGTTCCGATTCTTCTCGGTGCTCGATGATGACAAAAAGGGCAAGCTGCAGATCGGCGCCATCCACGACGAGGCCGGATACCAGCTGGTGCGCCAGAAGCTATCCGAACAATACGACCTGGGCCGGCGCGATCCCAATCTGCAGGTGTGGAACGTCGACTTGCGTGGCGACCGTTCGCTGACGCTTCGCCATTTCGCGCACAGGCGCCGGCCGCTGGATGCGTCCAGCGCCAAAGTGCTGGAGCATCTGGCCTATCTTTGGGGCTTCATGGTGCGCCTGGAACGCCAGAATGCCGACGGCTCGGTCGAAGTCGTGATGCAAAAGAGCCACGAAAAGCGCGCGGCACCGGTTGGCGCAGCGCCTTGATACGCGCCTGGCGTTCAGTTGCGCAGCCATCGCGACCGACCCGACTCCACCGTAAAGGCCGCCAAAGTCGATATGCCGGCATCAGGCTTTCGCACATCGCTGACCACGCGCAGTTCGGCTTGCAGGCGCGCCGGCGTAAACTCCGCGACGCCATAACCGTGCTGCTCACCATCGGCAAACACGCAGTGGGGATTCGCTTCCAGCAGAGTTGCCATGCGGCCATTGCCGCCGCCCTTTGAGGTGATGCTGGTACCGCACAGTTCTACCGCCACCGCGTCCGAATCCACACGCTCATGGTCGGCCAGCACATGGCCGACCCAGTTTGCGTGGATGTCTCCTCCCAGAAACACGGGATTGGGCACGTTGTGCCGGCGCAGTCCGTCGGTCAGACGCCGGCGCGCAGCCGGATAGCCGTCCCAGGTATCGTTGACCAGAAGGCGGCCCTGGCCCGGCCGGAAATCCCGCTGCGCAAACACGGTCTGCTGCGCCAGCACGTTCCAGTGCGTCTGTCCGGTCTGGGCGCTGGCCAGAGACGTGTCGAGCCAATGCTCCTGTGCCATGCCGAGCAAGCTGCGCGCCGGATCAGCCCAGGCCGCGCATGTCGCCGGATCCACCAGGCCTGCACCGGAGCGACCTTCGCGCGTGCAGACCTGCGCATGCTTGAACTGGCGCGCATCCAGCAGATGCAGCGAAGCCAGCCGCCCGTACTGTGCGCGATCATGGATACGCAAGGCACCGGGACCCGTGCCGCCGAACGCCGCCACCAGCGCACCTGCACGCAAGGGCATGTGTTCGTAGTAGGCCTGGTAGGCTGCCTGACGCCGAGCGGCAAAACCCCGTGGAGATGACGGATCGCCCGCGCCGCCAAAACCGGCATGCTCCCCCGCATAATCATTCTGAAGCTCGTGGTCATCCCAGGTCAGCCACCAGGGGCAGGCCTGGTGCATGGCCTGCAAATCCGGGTCACCCTTGTAGACGGCATAACGACGCCGGTAACCGTCCAGATCCAGCACCCAGCCGCCACCAGGGCTACGCAATCCGGTGTTGTTGCCCGGATATTCGTAGATGTAGTCGCCCAGGAAGATGACAGCGTCGAGCCGCTCGTCGCGCATGTGACGCCAGGCCGAGAAATAGCCGTCCTCCCACTTCTGGCACGACGCGTATGCCACGCGCAAGCGGCGCACATCCGCACCGGGTTGCGCCAGGCTGCGCGTTCGCCCCACCGCGCTGACCGCGTCGCCCACCGTGAACCGGTAAAAATACCAGCGATCGGGCGCCAGACCGTCCACCTCGACATGAACGCTGTGCGCCAGTTCGGGCCGGGCCAGTGCCTGGCCCTTGCGCACCACACGCTGAAAACCTTCGTCATCGGCAACTTCCCACATCACTGTGAGGGCCCCGACCTGGCTGGCCAACGCAAAGCTGCGACCCCGCACCAAACGGGTCCACAACACCACTGAATCGGACTGTGGAGAACCGCTGGCCACTCCGAGTGCAAAGGGGTAGTCTTCAAAGCGTGTGCTGGCGCGCGACGGACGCGGCAGCCAGGTTGCCGTGGCACCGGCCAAGGCCAGTTGCAGCCAACGCCGGCGATCGGGTTGCTGCAGTGCGCCTGCCATGGCTCAGGTCGCCACAGCGCCTTGAGCCAGCGCCGGTTGCCTGGGCGTACGACCGGTTCGCGCGCGGTAGATCAGGAAGCCGACAATCGCCAGGTTAAGGCCATTCCATGCGATGCCATTGACAAAAGCCGCCTGGTAGGACCCGGTCCAGTCGAAGATCGCACCCGACATCCAGCCCCCGAGTGCCATGCCCAGCAACGTGGCCATCAGCACGGTACCGACCCGCGCGCCAGCCTGCATCGGCGCGAAGTACTCACGCACGACCAGCGCATAACTGGGGACGATCCCGCCCTGGAACAGCCCAAACAGTCCGGAGACGACGTACAGCGGTACCAGACCGTCGGAGGGCAGGAACATCAGCAATGCGACACCTTGCAACACCGAACCCAGCAGCAGCGTATGTAGACCGCCAATATGGTCCGAAATCCAGCCCGACAACAGACGACTGACGATGCCGGCTCCCATCATCAGCGACAACATTTCGGCGCCCCGTGCGGCGCCAAATCCCAGGTCGGTGCAATAAGCCACGATATGCACCTGCGGCATGGCCATCGCCACACAGCAGGCTACGCCGGCGACGCACAGCAGCAGTTGCAACAAGGCCGGGTGCAGACCCAGTGGCCGCGCCGGGTCGGAGCGACCGATGAACCGCGCCGCGCGCAAGGGCGCGCCGGCCGTTCCGACGGCAGATGTGATGACGGCGGCCGCGGGTGTGCGGGCGCGCAGAAAAAGTGCCAGCGGCACCATGGTCACGACACAAAAAGCGCCCAGCCCCACATACGTCGTGCGCCATCCCACCGCGTCGATGGCGTGTTGCATCACGGGCGCCCAGACCACACCAGCAAGGTAGTTTCCGCTCATGCAGATCGCCAGCGCAATGCCACGGCGACGATCAAACCACTGCAAAGTGTCTGCCACGAGCGGCGCAAACGTGGCCGACGTACCCAGCAGGCCGATCAACAGACCGTGGGCGAGGCTGAATTGCCACAGACTGGGGGCCGATCCGGCTGCGACAAAACCCAGGCCCAACGCCACCGCCCCGAACATCGTGACCACCATCACGCCATGGCGGTCAGCCATTCGCCCCATGAGGATGCCCCCGATACCGAACCCGATCAGCGTCAGCGTATAGGGCAGCGATGCATCCGCGCGTGCCACCCCGAAATCGGCCTGTATCGCCGGCAGAACCACTGCGGCGCCGTACATGCCGACACCACCAATGGTCATCAGCAACAGCGAAACGGCCAGGCGTGTCCACGCGTAGGCCGACTCGACGCCGCGCGTTGGAGCCGGTTGCCTGTCCATCGTTGTCGGGTGGCGGCCCGTCGGCTTATTGAATCGTGTCTGGGCCACCCGTGCCTTCGGACGGATCGATCGGCGCAACATGCATGGCGCGCCGCAAGGCCTGCGCGGTGCGCACACATGCGCCGGCAGCTTCTGCGCCCTTGATGACAAAATGCGCGCCGAAGAACTGCTGATGCTCTTTATGCATCTGAAACTGGTGTGGTGTCAGCACCACCGACAGCACTGGCACATCCGTCTGGAGCTGGACGCTCATCAGTCCATCGAGCACGGCCTGCGCCACAAAATCATGCCGGTAGATACCGCCATCGACCACCAATGCGCAAACCACAATGGCGTCGTACCGACCGCTGCGTGCAAGGCGTTTGGCCATCAACGGCAATTCGAATGCTCCGGGCACATCCAGCACGTCGATCGCGTCGCGTCCGACCCCCAGGCGCTGCATCTCGGCCAGAAATCCGTCGCGTGCCTGGTGCACGATGCTCTGGTGCCAACTGGCCTGAACATAGGCGTAACGCGGTCCGACGGAGCCCACATCGACCATCGGTGCACTTGCAGAACGGGATATCGGTGGAACAGACTGTGGCATGGCATGGATCCTAAAAAGGCCGGTGGGTCTCGCCAGCGCCTTGATTCTAGGACAGTGCCGCGGTTGGGAGATGGCGCCTCAGGCGCGTGCGAGACAGTCCGCCGCCGCATCCAGGGCACCAGCGCCGAATGCGATGTTCTGCACCTGCATGGCAGCCTGCACGCCGCCCAGGCAACCCAGCACCATCGGTGCATTCACGTCACCCAGATGACCGATGCGAAACACCCTGCCTTGCAGCGAACCGAGACCACCGGCAATGGCAACCTGGAACCGCTCGCGCGCAACGGTGCGCAAGGCATCGACATCGATGCCGGTCGCGACCTGGATCGCCGTCACCGAGGTGGATCGGGCTTGCGCGTCGGTGGCGAAAAATCCGACCGCGCCGCCCGCGCTCCAGCACTGTACGGCCGCATGTACCGCCGCTGCCAACAGACTGTGTCGTTGCATGACCTGGTCCAGCCCTTCCTCAAAGATCAACTGCAGCGCGGCCTGCAGGCCAAACACAAGGTTCTGCGGCGGCGTGCCGCAGAACTTGCGGTAGGCCAGCGGGCTCTTGCGTACACGCCAGTCCCAGTAATAACGCGGGGTCGTGACGCTTTCACTGACCGCGAATGCGCGCTCATCGGCCACTGCAAAACCCAGTCCGGGCGGACACATCAGGCCTTTTTGAGACGCCCCGAGCACCACATTGACGCCTAACGCATCCATGGCAAAAGGCGCCGCGCCAAGCGAAGCCACCACATCTACCACGAACAAGGCCGGATGACGTGCGTTGTCGATGGCCCGACGCAAGGCTGACATGTCGCTGCTGACCCCACTGGCGGTGTCGGTATGAACGGCGAACACGGCCACGATGGTGTGTTCGGTATCCTCACGCAGCATCTGCTCAACCGCATCCGGATCAATGGGCAAGCCTTCCGTCCATGTGGTGCGCAAGGCCTCGACCCCCATGGCCGTACATTGCAGGGCCCATGAATCGGAGAAGTGTCCAGTGCCCGGCACCAGCACACGTTGCCCTGGCGACACCAGGTTGGCGATCACGGCCTCCCAGGCCCCATGGCCGTTGCAGGCATAAATGAACACATCACCTGACGCACTGTGCAGCAAGCGGCGCAGCCCCTGCTCGCAACGGGCAATCACCGGATCGAGCCGTTCATCCGCCATGTCCATCGGTTGACGGCTCATCGCGTGCATCACTTCCAGTGGTACATGGCTGGGCCCCGGTGCATGCAGGAAACGATGGCCGGGAATGCGCGGAAAAAGATTCATGGGTGGTCATCAGGCGACAGGAAAGTCGATGTTAATCGAGGCCTCACACGGGTGCGAGAATCCCCGGACAAGTCCCAGGGAACCTCACTGCCATGACAGACTCCACCCTATTCGACATCGTCGTGATCGGCGCCGGCATCGCCGGCGCCTCTGTCGCTGCGCGACTGGCGCCGCACCGGCGCGTGCTGCTGCTCGAGCGTGAATCGCACGCCGGCTACCACTCGACCGGACGTTCGGCGGCCATGTTCATGGAAAGTTACGGGCCGCCTGCGGTGCGCGCACTGACACGCGCGAGTCGTGCGTTTTTCCTGCATCCGCCCGCCGGCTTCAGCGATGTGCCGCTGCTGAGCCCCCGCGGCGCCATGTACCTGGCGCAGGCCGGCCAGCAGGATCCGTTGCGGGCGCTGCATGCAGAGCTGGCGGCCAACTGCCCGCAGCTGCAAGTACTCGACCATGCGCAGACACTGGCCTTGTTGCCCTGCCTGCGGCCTGAGCAGGTGCACGCCAGCCTGGTCGATCCTTTGTCGATGGACATCGATGTGCATGCATTGCACCAAGGCTTTTTGCGCATGTTGCGCGGCAACGGCGGCGAACTGCGTACCCGCGCCGAGGTCAGTTCGGCCCAATTCCAGAACGGTCAATGGCAGCTGACACTGACCGACGGCCCTATGGTGCAGGCCGCCGTGGTCGTGAATGCAGCCGGCGCCTGGGCGGATCAGCTGGGCCAGTGCTTCGGCGCCCGCTCGATCGGACTGGTGCCGCACCGGCGCAGCGCCTTCACGTTCCATCCGCCGGCGGGCATGGTGATCGCCGACTGGCCGGTCGTGAGCAACCTGGACGAAAGCTGGTATTTCAAGCCCGACGCCGGCGTGCTGCTGGGTTCGCCCGCAAATGCCGATCCGACCGTGCCGCATGACGTGGCGCCGGAAGAACTCGATATCGCCACCGCCATCGACCATATCGAGCGGGCCACCGTGCTGCAGATTCGCCGGCCAATCCGCACCTGGGCCGGCTTGCGCTCCTTCGTGCCCGACGGCGAACTGGTCATCGGTTGGGACAGCGCGCAAGCGGGTCTGTTCTGGCTCGCTGCCCAAGGCGGCTACGGCATACAGAGCGCGCCCGGCGCCTCGGCGCTTGCGGCGTCTCTCATTTTGGGCGAGCCACTGCCAGAGCCCTTGCGCGAACACGGTGTGAAGGCTGCCGCCGTGTCGCCGCTTCGCCTGGCGTGAGCGGTTGCCGGCAGCAGCAGCCACAGATGCAATGGCGTAAATCAGAAAAATGATGGACGATTGAAAGGTCCCGCGACCGGACTCGACTCACGTGCAAGATGCCAGTTTGCAACTGCCCGCCCCCATGATCCCCGCCGCAGAGCGCCCATCGCTGCTGACGCGCGTCGGCCTTCATGGCCCGTCGTACAGGGTGCGCCTGGCGGAGTCGGCGGATGACCTGCGCGCCGCCCAGGCTCTGCGCTTTGTCGTGTTCAACGTGGAGTTGAAGGAAGGTCTGGCGCGATCGTTTGCCAGTTGCCTGGACATCGATGAGTTCGATGCAGTTTGCGACCACCTGCTGGTCGAGGACAGGCACAGCAGCGAAATTGTCGGAACCTACCGCCTCCAGACCGGCGCGAGCGCTGGCAATCACCATGGTTACTACAGTGCACGGGAATTCGACTTCGCGCCTTATGATGCGTTGCGCGCGCAGATGCTCGAACTCGGACGCGCCTGTATCCACCAACAGCACCGCTCCTTTGCAGTGCTCGGCCTGTTGTGGCGCGGCATAGGTCAATACGCGTCCCAACACGGAGTCCGTTACCTGATCGGTTGCAGTTCGCTGACCTCGCAGGACCCCGGTGTTGGCGCGGCCACGTGGCAACGTCTGTCCGATCATCTTGCACCTCCGCAGTGGCGTACCCTGCCCTTGCCAGGTTATGCCTGTCCACTGGACCGCCCGGCTTCCCACGCTCCGAAGACGCCCAAACTGCTGGCAGCCTATCTGAGCCTGGGAGCCATGATGTGCGGCCCTCCGGCGATCGACCGCGAATTCGGCACCATCGATTTCCTCACCCTGGTCGATCTGCGCTCACCGGCACAGGCGCGCCGCCTGGCACGGTTGGGCATCGCGATCTGAAACCCGCGCCAGAGCCGCTCAGTCGGTGGCCGGATAAAGCGGTGTCAGTTCTTTTTCGCGCCGATGCCAGCGCCGGAATTCGGACCATGGCAAAGGCTTGAATCCCCGATCCTGGTTGGCCCGACCGATCTGAAACAAAAGCCGGTACTGGCGCATCAGATCGCCCCAGGCGCGCCACAGCGAGGTTCCACGGTCCCAGATATGCGTGCTTTCTGCGCCTGCGCCATTGGCCTCGACGATGGTGAAATCCTCGCCCTGCTGCACGCGCGCGAAGTCGGCAAAGCGGATGTCGAAGCGGCCGAAGTGGAACTCGCCGATCTGGTGGGCGATAGCGTCAAAGCGCGCCTCCATCAGTGGCGTGACCAGGGCATTGCCATTGCGGAAGATTGCGCCCCGGCTGTGGCTGCCGGCAAACGCCAGCCGGATTGGCTCTCCTGCACGTGGTACGTCGTCCAGCCGCGCCTTGTGCCGACCCAGGTACAGGTGTGGCAGCCGTCCGGCGCGGGGATCGTCCAGGATCAACTGGCGCAAACTGCGCCGGCCATCGCCGAGCACATGCGGGAAATACTTCAGCGTGATCGAGATGATACGGCCCTTGTCCTGTCCCGGCACGCGGCAGTAGAAGATGCCGGCCTCACCTTCATAGGCTACGTAGGTCTGCAGCAACAGCCGTTCGCCGCGCGGAAAAGCGGCCAGGTAACTGCGCAGCTTTTCGACGCTGCGCACCAGTTGCACGCCCGCACCGCGGCACCCCAGATCCGGCTTGGCCACGACGGGCAATGCCATGCCCGCCTGCTCCAGCCTTGTCAGTGCCTGCGCCACCTCGCACTGAAGCGCAGCCGCGCCGTCACCATCACGGGGGCGGTCGACCTCGATGAACGGTGCCACCCATTGCGGCGTATTGCGTATCGCCAGCCGCAGGATTTCGGCCTTGGATTCGCCGACGAAGCCCCCACCGGGTAGCGCCGGATTGGCCACAGTGGGCAGCAGGATGCCGCGGTAACGCAGCATCAGCCACAACACGTAAACAAATACCGGTGGGTAGAACGCCCACATCGGCCAGAACTCGAAAAAGCTCAATGGCGGACCCGACTCGTCGAGCGGGGGCATGCCCTGGTGCGGCAGCTGTCCGGTACCCGATCCACTGTCGCCTGCGCCACCCATCCCGGCAGCCACGTGCGCTCTGTCATTGCCCGCATGCCACGATTCACGCGCGACGCTGCCTGCGGCGGGTTGCGACTGCACTGCAGGACCTGACGCGACATGTCTCATGGCATCTCCTTGGCGCCAGGCGCTGTTGGCGCGACCCGGCGCGGCAGCATCGAAAGTCCCAGCGCCAGCACGATGATCGGTATCGCCACTGCCAGCGGCGCGGGGATTCCCAGCGCAGCCTCCAGCGGCGCACCCAGCAGCACGCCCAACCCCATCAGTCCGACCGTCCACACTGTGACGGCGAGCACGACCCAGGCACAAAACGTCAACAGCGGCAGGCGGAAGAAGCCGCAGGCGGTGTAGGTCAGCAGACGCAGGCCTGGAATCACGCGCGCGAGCAAAATGGCGCCGCCCAGGCGTTGCTCGAGTTGCAGCGCCAATCGGGCGCCGCGCCCCAGCGCCAGACGCCGGCGCAGGCGCGGCCAGCGGTTGGCCGCCACACCCAGGCCATACAGGCCCAAGTCGCCCAGGGCGATGCCCGCACCGACGCTGAACATGGCCCACTCCCATGAAATGCTGCCTTGTGCCGCCAGCGCCGCACCAGCGGCAATGGCCAGGTCCTCGAGCAGCAAGGTGGTCAACGCCAGCGCCAACCCGATCAACCAGGGCTGGGCCGCGCCATGCAGCGCCGCATCGAAAAGCGCAGCTGCAGAACTCCAGTCAATTGGCATCGCATGCGCCTCGCGGCACACCTGGTGGCAAGGCCGGCGGCAAAAAATTCATGGAGCAGTTGAACTTGAAGAAAAGTGACTGGATGAAGACGACAGCAATGTAGATCGTCAAGACCAGCAGAAAAGCTGATTGGGCGCTTGCGGACAGCGTGGCGATGGTTCATTTCCCCAGCACGGTCGGCCAGTTCTGATCGGCCTTGCGTATATAGCCGGCAATGTCGCGCTCCCACTTCTTCTGCACATCTGCATCGTAATTCAGATAGAGCTTTCCATTGACAATTTTCCAGAGCGCAGGATCGGCCGACGCGGTACCACCCTGCGCCACGGCCCAGGCGCAATAACCGCCATATTGCGGCGCATACCGCCCGGGGTCGGCCGCAAAAGTGTCCCGATTGTCGGTCGAGGCAAACTGCCACTTGGCGCCCTGATACGCGTAGGTGAAACGCGCGTCGCCCTTGACCGGCCTGTGGTCGGTGAAATAGGCCACTACGTCATGGCCGCTCACCGCGACATCGCTGAAAAAGCCCGTGTAAACCGGCTTGTCCGCCGCCTGCGCCGGCGCGGCCAGCAACACCCACGCGGACAGGAGCCAGGTCATCAGCCAAAAGAATCGTCGAGCCATCATGAACTCCTCGTCGCCCTGTGCGACTGCCCGGATGCAAGTGGCATCCACGCATGGGTCGGGTGGGCGCAGGGTTTCTTACGACGGCACGGCCACGATTGCGTCGTCAGTCGTCGCCTTACCGCTTGATGGCGCCCGGATGGGCCAGATCAGCATCGCGCACCGCATACAGTCGGGCCAGATCGGATTGAAGGTCGTCATGCCCACTGTGTTTGGCCTCCAGGCCAAGCCAGGCCGAAGGCTGCGGCAATTCCAGGTCGGGGGCTTCGAGTTCCGGGGGAAACGCCCAGACAATACTCAGTAGCCATTGCGCAGCTTGCGGGTCAATGCGCTCGATCTCTTGCATCAGCATCCGCTGAAACGCAATCGCATAGCGCATAAGTCGCGGATCCCAGTGCCGCACCACCAAGCGCAGGTGCATGAAGGTCCGCCCTCCTGCCGGCTCAAGCAATACCTGGGCGTCGATCCAGTTTTCCGGGATACCCGAAAGGCGCAAGGTGTTGCGGGTGCGCACCCGCAACAACTCGCGGCGGATATCGACCTGAGCGGCGAAATCGGCGTCGGCATGGCCCACGCCAGCAGGCTGGGCCATGACAGGTCCGAGTGCACCTGTTACGCTCGGATGCAGTGGTGCTGGCGAACTGCCACCCAAAAGTTTCTTCAACATGTCCATGGTGTCGCACTCCTTCCCATGTGATGGTCTGGAAGTGCAATCATGCCAGAGCGCAGCGGTTCAGGCGACAGCACCGTCGCGCGACCCGGCAAAGGCACCTGCGGCCCGTTGGTACCGGGAGGCGGTGGCATGGAGCATCTCAGGCCGGCTGCAGGATGTGGATGGCGCGGTTCGCCACCATGTCCCGGGTTTTCGCTCCATATGCCTGCATGTGCGCGGCAGCTGAATGCGCCTTGAGTGCATCCAGGCTTTCCCACTTCTCGATCACCATGAAGCACTCTGGTCCACACGGCGCCTGAAATGCCGGACCGTCCGTCAGATCGACAGCCGCTGCATATTCGATACATCCGGCTTCGGCCCGCACCGCAGGTACATTGGCGCGAAAGGCGTCCAGCACCTTGTCGCGTTGCCCCGGATGGGTGGTGATGATGGCGATCACGTGGATCATGTCGGCTGACTCCTGTGCAATGTGGTGTAAGGACGGGCAGGTCTACAGTAACAGACTGCCGAAGTGGCGCGCGAACGCCTGTGTGGTCGCCGCGTCCAGCCGTTGCCCGACGAACACCTCGACGCCGCGCAACATCGCCCGCAGTTCCAGCGGATTGCGGCAGCGCGCGATGGCTTCACAAATCGGATCACCGGCCGATCCCAACCGGTTATGGACAAATCGTTCAGCTTCGGTACGAACCTGCGCAAACGCCTCGGGATCGGTGGCAGCGCGTGGCGGCTCGAGTGGCACCGGGTTGGAAAAGCCCTCAGCCACGGCAGGCTCGAGCAGAATATCGACGCCATCCGGCGCGACCAGTTCCAAGGCCACCAGATGGCTCAACGCGTCGTCAAGTTCACCCACCCGAACATAGGCGCCCAGGTCGTTCACGGACTTTTGACCGTCCACCAGGATCAGCAGACGCCGCTGTGTGGCAGTCAAGGCACCGGTGCGCCGGGCGATTTCCTGCCGACCCTTTTCCGTCTTGGTCAGGCAGGTTCCTGGCTGCAGAACGGTTCCCATCAGCGCACCCCTGCCGATACGGCCGGACAATACAAGCGCGAATCGGGCATGGGCGGCGCGGGCATCAGCGCGCGGCCGCAGTGACAACACATCGGCGACGACGTCGGTGTACGCGGGGTTCGACAGACAGTTGCCATGGGACTCGGACACATAAGCGATAAGCCGCTATTGTGGCAAGTCTGGCTGCAAGCGGTGAATGCGGCAGAATGCATGAATCCCGATGCGGCTCGCATGCAGCACAGGCAGCTACCTATCGAGACAGGAGCATCCACCATGGCAGATATCAAAGACTTGTTCAAGAACGTTTCATTGCCGGTCATGCCCGAGGTCGGACTGGCACTGATCCATACGCTGGACGATCCGAAAATCTCGCTGACCCGAATCCATGAGCTGATAGCGCAAGACCCGACGCTGACCGCCAAGCTGCTGGCCCTGGCCAATAGCGCGGCATTTGGCCTGCCCGGCAGGGTGGCCAATCTGAACCATGCATTGCAGTTGGTGGGCATTTCGAAAATTCGCACACTGGCCTTGTCGGCTTGCCTGCACAACGCGTTTTCGATGCCCGAGGGTATCGACAGCACCGACTTCTGGCGTTACAGCATGGATTGCGCGGGTTATGCGCAGTGGTTGGGCCAGGGCATGTCGGACACCCACGACGTGGACAGTCAGAACGCCTGGCTGGTCGGAATGATGTTACGTCTGGGTGAACTCCTCATCGCGCAAGCCCATCCGGACCTGGTGGCGCAGATCGAGCAGTTGCCGTGCGCTCCGGGAGAGCGATGGGCGCGCGAACGTGCGCTTACGGGGTTCGACGAGGCCGAGGTGACGGCAGAACTCGCGCGTCAGTGGCGGTTTCCGAATGCGATTGTGCACGGCCTGCTGCTGGCCTCCGACCCCATGGTCGAGCGTCCGATCGCGCCGCTGGCGGGCATCGCACATCTGGCGAGTCTGCTGGCGGACCAACCCGATGCCGACGCCAACACGATCAAGACGTTGCCTGTTCCGGTGATGGATGCGCTTGAGCTCAAATTTGGCTGGATGAAGGGCAACTTCCCGTCTCCGTCATCCTTCATCAGCATGGTGAATCTGGCCGGCTGAGACCCGCGAGCCGGCCTCGATACCGCATACCGGGCGCCTGATGCAACTGCGGCATAACGCCATGCGATCGGCACTGCAATGGTGCATGATGAGACGCGGCGATCCTAGAATCCGCCGCACCATGAGGCCGGGCGTGCTGTCGGGCCTCGGCTGAAAGATAACCCGGAGTCCATATGACAAGCAACGTCCTAGCGGAACTGATCGCGTACACGCAGGCTCACGCCAGCCAAGCCGGCTCGCAGCTCAACGAATTCGTGCCGGCCTATTTCGCCAATGCGGACCCCGAGGAAGTCTCCGCACGCGGATCCGCGACCTTGTACGCCATTGCCAATGCCCATTGGCGGCTACTCGAGGCCGCGCGCGCGCCGGACACTGCCCGCATACGGGTGTTCAACCCCACGCTGGCCGAGGACGGATATGTCAGCGACCATACAGTGATCCAGATCGTGCATGACGACATGCCGTTCCTGGTCGACTCGGTCACCATGGCCGTCAACCGGGGGGGCCGAACGGCACACTGGATCGTTCATCCGCTGATGGCGGTGGAACGGGGCGACAAGGGACTTGCGCAACGGATTGCACGGGTTCCCGCCGACCGCACCAGACACCAGGGTGCCGGAGTGGAGTCATTGATCATGGTCGAATGCGACCGGATCATCGACGAGCAGGATCGCAACAACCTGGCGGCTGAACTCAAGCTGGTGCTGGGCGATGTGCGCCATGCGGTACAGGACTGGAAGCCGATGCTGGCGCGCCTGGGCGAGGTATGCGCAGCGGCCGAGAATTCGCCGCTGTCAGCCGACAGCCAACGCGAAGGCATAGCCTTCCTGCGCTGGCTCGAGGACCTGCATTTCACCTTCCTCGGCGCGCGCGATTACGACCTGTACCGCGATGGCAACAAGGCCACTCTGGTGGCCCGCGACGACTCCGGATTAGGCATTTTGCGCGGACCGGTCAACACCCAGGAGACCCATCTGCCGCCAGAGGCGGTTCAGCTCATAGACACCGACGAACTGGTGCTGGTCATCAAGGCCATGACGCGATCAACCGTGCATCGGCCGGCGTGGCTGGACTACATCGCAGTCAAGCGCTTCGATGCAGCCGGCAAGGTCTGCGGCGAGACCCGGTTTCTGGGCCTGTACACGTCGACCGCGTATGCGGCGGCAGTCAGCGACATTCCGCAGGTACGCCAACGCGTGAGCCAGGTCATGGCCAACGCCGGCGTGGTACCCGGCAGCCATGCCGCCAAGTCGCTGCAGTCCATCCTGGAGGTTTATCCGCGCGACGAGTTGTTTCAGATCGACACCGCCACGCTCAGTGAGCACGCCATCGGCATCCTGCGACTGCAGGAGCGCCAGCGCACCAGGTTGTTCCTGCGCCGCGATCCGTTCGGGCGATTCACGTCGGCCCTGGTATTCGTGCCGCGCGACCGCTACAACACCGAACTGCGCGTCAAGGTGGGCAACGAACTGATGGCCGTGCTCGATGGGGAATCGCTCGAGTTCACCCCGATGCTGACCGACAGCCCGCTGGCACGTATCCACTATCTGGTACGTGCACGCAACCGGGCACCTACCAGCGTCAACCTGAACACGCTGGAAACCCGGATCGAGAAACTGGCGCAGCGCTGGGAAGACGATTGTGCGGCGGAGTTCATCCGGGCCAATGGCGAAGGCCAGGGGTTGCTGCTGGCGCACCGGTTTGCCGGTGCCTTTCCGACCGCCTATCGCGAGGATTTCTCCTCCGCTGTGGCGGCGGAAGACGCCGAACTGCTGGCCGGTCTGTCGGAGCAGTCACCATTGATGGTGCGCCTGTACCGGCCACTGGATGCACCAGCCGGCCTGTTGCGCTTCAAGATCTACAACACCTCCAAGGTGGCGTTGTCCGATTCCTTGCCGGTGCTGGAGAACATGGGTGCGCGGGTAGTCGATGAACACCCCTACCCGATCGGCAGTGAAAGCCTGTGGATTCACGATCTGGGGCTTCAGTTGGCGGCGGAAATCGATCTGGCCCAGATCAAGTCCCGTTTCGAATCGCTGTTCGTGCAGAGCTGGCGCGGCGAGGTCGAGAGCGACAACCTGAACAAACTGGTGCTTGTCACCGACCTCGATGCACGCGCCATCAGCGTATTGCGTGCTTACACGCGCTATTTCAAGCAGCTCGGATTCGCGTTCAGCCAGACCTACATCGAAGATGCGCTGATTCGCAACGCGGCGATCGCCCAGGACATCATGCGCTTGTTCCACACCCGTTTCGACCCGGCGATCAGTGGCGACCGCGACCAGATGCAGGCGCAGTTGCAGCAAGGGCTGGAAACCAGCCTGGCGGATGTCACCAGCCTGGACGACGATCGCATCCTGCGCCAGTTCTTCGCCAGCATTCTTGCCACCGCCCGCACCAACGCCTGGCAACAGGCCGCGCCGGGCATGCACAAACCGTATCTGTCGCTCAAGCTCAAGCCACGCAAATTGCCAGGCGTGCCGGAGCCCAAACCCGCGTTCGAGATCTGGGTCTACTCACCACGCGTCGAAGGGGTTCACCTGCGCGGTGGCAAGGTGGCCCGCGGCGGCTTGCGCTGGTCGGATCGGCGCGAAGATTTCCGTACCGAAGTTCTGGGCCTGGTCAAGGCGCAGCAGGTGAAGAATGCCGTGATCGTCCCGGTCGGCTCCAAGGGCGGCTTCGTGCTCAAGAAGCCGCCAGCCGCGGGCGATCGCGAAGCGCTGATGGCCGAAGGCATCGCCTGCTACCGGCTGTTCCTGTCGGGCTTGCTCGACATCACCGACAACGTCGTCAAGGGCACCGTCGTGCCGCCAGCATATGTGGTGCGCCATGACGATGACGACCCTTATCTGGTGGTGGCCGCCGACAAGGGCACAGCGACGTTTTCGGACATCGCCAACGCGGTCTCGGCCGAATACGGCTTCTGGCTCGGCGACGCATTCGCCTCGGGTGGTTCGGTCGGATACGACCACAAGAAAATGGGTATCACAGCGCGCGGCGCCTGGGAGTCGGTCAAGCGGCATTTCCGGGCGCTGGGCGTCAACACCCAGACGACCCCGTTCACGGTGGCCGGCATTGGCGACATGTCCGGCGACGTGTTTGGCAACGGCATGCTCCTGTCGCGCCAGATCAAGCTGCAACTGGCGTTCGACCATCGCCATGTCTTCATCGATCCACAGCCGGATCCGGAGATTTCGTGGGAGGAACGCAAGCGGCTGTTCGACCTGCCGCGTTCGAGCTGGGACGACTACGACAAGAGCCTGATATCGGAGGGTGGCGGCGTCTATTTGCGCAGCGCCAAATCGATCAAGCTCAGCGCGCAGGCGCGCGCCGTGCTCGGCATCGACGCCTCGGTGCTCACGCCCAGCGAATTGCTGCATGCCATCTTGCTGGCGCCGGTCGACCTTCTGTACAACGGTGGCATCGGAACCTATGTCAAGTCGAGCCAGGAAACCCATGCGCAAGTCGGCGACAAGTCCGGAGACGCTTTCAGGGTCGACGGTGCCGAGTTGCGCTGCAAGGTAGTGGCCGAAGGTGGCAACCTGGGTGCGACCCAGCGCGGGCGTATCGAGTTCGCCCAGAAAGGCGGTCTGATCTACACCGACGCGATCGACAACTCGGCCGGTGTGGATTGCTCCGACCACGAGGTGAACATCAAGATCCTGCTCGGGCAGATCGTTGAAGCCGGCGACCTCACGCTCAAGCAGCGCAACACCTTGCTGGCGTCGATGACCGAAGAAGTCGGATCGCTGGTACTGAGCGACAACTACTACCAGACCCAGGCGCTGGAGGTTGCCAATCACCGGCCGATGTACCTGCTCGACGGCCAGCAGCGATTGATGATGTGGCTCGAAGGCGCCGGCCGTCTGAACCGGGCCATCGAGTTCCTGCCAACAGACCAGGAGATCGCTCAACGCCGTGCCCGCAAACAGGGACTGACGGCGCCCGAAGGCGCAGTGCTGCTGGCGTACGCCAAGATGTCGGTGTTCGACGAATTGCTGGCCAGCAACCTGCCGGACGACCCCTACTTCAACCGTTCGCTCAAGGCCTACTTCCCCAAGACGCTGAGCGAACGCTTCCCCATTGCGGTCGACAGCCATGCGCTCAAGCGCGAGATCATCTCCACCTTCATCACCAATACGGTGGTGAACCGGACCGGCGCGACCTTTGTCAACTTCATTGCCGCCGAGTCGGTGGCGTCGGCGGCCGATGTGGTGCGTGCCTTCACGCTGGCGCGCGAGGTGTTCGACCTGGAACGCCTGTGGGACCAGATCGATGCGCTGGACTACCGTGTCGACGCCAATCTGCAACTGGACCTGCTGGGCAAACTCACGGCCATCGCGCAGCGGGCGTCACGCTGGATGTTGCGCGCGCGTTCGGACAATACCGACCTGCCCGAATTGATCAGCCGCTACCAGCCGGCAGCAACCGCGATGCGCTCGCAGTTGTCGGACTGGCTGCCGGATGGCGCACGTGCCAACTGGCAGGCCGCCTCCGATACCTTGTGCGAGGCCGGGGTGGAAAAGGCGCTGGCCCAGGACCTCAGTGCGCTGGAATTCATATTCCCGGCTCTGGATCTGGTCAACCTTGCGCAATCGGCCGAATCGACGCTGGAAATCGCCGCACGTTGCTACTTTTCGGTCGATGCCGAGCTTGGCCTGACCCAGTGGCGCCTCGAAGTCAATCGCCTGCCCACCGAAACCTTGTGGCAGACCCAGGCACGGGGCAGCGCACGCGACGACGTCTATTCGATTGCCAGCCAGATCACGCTGGGCCTGTTGTCGCGCAAGGAGACGATCGAGACCTGGCGTCAACGCCACGAGTCGGCGATCCGCCGCCTGCACAAGCTGTTGACCATGGTCGGTGCCCAGAGCGCTGACCTGGCACCGGTTTCGGTGGCATTGCGCGAGTTGCGCCAGTTGGCCTGAGAGTGTGAGAGGCGGCACGGTCCGGCCCGATTAGGCGGTTATGCTGGCTACAGGAGCACATCATGAACAAGGTCGAAATCGAGGCATTCTTTTCCGTATTGCAGGCAGCCAATCCGCTACCCGTCACGGAACTCGAATACACCAGCGTTTTCGAGTTGCTGACCGCCGTGCTTCTCAGTGCCCAGGCCACCGACAAGGCAGTGAACAAGGCCACACGGGGCTTGTTCCCTGTTGCCAACACACCACAAAAGATGCTCCGTCTCGGTCTTGACGGCTTGCAGGACCGTATCCGGACCATCGGCCTGTACCGCAGCAAGGCACGCCACCTGCTGCAGACCTGCGAGATCCTGATCACGCAACATGGCAGCAAGGTGCCAAGACAGCGCGAACAATTGCAGGCGCTTCCCGGCGTGGGCCGCAAAACGGCCAATGTCATCCTCAACGTGGCGTTCGGCGAACCCACGATCGCGGTGGACACCCACCTGTTTCGCCTGGCCAACCGCACCGGCCTGGGCCCGGGCAAGAACCCACTTGAGGTCGAGCATCAGTTGTTGCGCCGAATACCGCCGCAATACCTGTTGCATGCCCACCATTGGCTGATCCTGCACGGGCGGTATGTCTGCCTGGCCCGCACGCCACGCTGCGGGCAATGCAGCGTGCGTAGTTTTTGTGACCATGCCGACAAGCACCTGGTGGCGGCCACGCAGCGGCTGACCACGGCGCCTGCACCTTGAGTTTGCGGCGCGCGCCTCATAATTCACTCGCCGTTGCGCTTGCATAATTCGAGTATGGGACCGAGCGCAGCCGTATCGTTTGTCGATCCGCGAACCATCGTTCTGCTCAGCGGCGTGATGGGTGGCCTGATGGCCGTCGTGTTGTACTTTCTGCAGCGCAACTACCCCGCCAGCGTACGCGGCCTGGGCAGTTGGGCAGCCGGAACTGGCTTGCTGTTTATCGCTGGTCTGGCCGCGTCTACGAGGGCGATCCTGCCGGACCTGTTTGCCATCGCCCTGGCCAATCTGCTGATATTTTCTGGCGTATATCTGCAATATTTCGGCAGTCAGCAATTCTTCGGCCTGCAACCCCGGTTCTGGCCGCGTTACGCAATCATCGTGGGCATGGCGCTGGTGTCGACCTGGTTCCTCGTGGTCGATCCGCAGTACCGGGCGCGCCTGATGGTGTCGATCGCGGTCATGTCCTGGCTGTTTGCATCGCATGCCTATCTGGTCTACACCCGCGGTGCGCGAAGTTTTGCCTATCGCATGGCCATGGTCGTGCTGGTGTGTTCGGTGCTCAGTCAGGTGTTGCGATTCGCCACCGCGTGGCTTTTCCCGGTGGGCACCGGAATCCTGGACAACACGCCACAAAACCTGATCTACGTGATCAGCTATCCGTTCATGATGCTGCTGACCGCCATCAGTCTGGTGCTGATGGCCACGGACCGCGTACGGGCCGAGTTCGAACACCTGGCGTCGCACGACTCGTTGACCGATGCACTGACCCGGCGCAACCTGACAGAGGCCTGCCATCAGGAACTGGAACGTTGCAAGCGCCATGGGCGCATGATGTCGCTACTGCTGATCGACATCGACCATTTCAAGGCAATCAATGACCAATACGGCCACCAGGCGGGTGATCAGGCCCTGGTGCTGTTCGTGCAGACCGTGACTACGCTGCTGCGCAGCGCCGATGCGATCGGTCGACTCGGCGGGGAGGAGTTTGTCGTCGTGCTGCCCGAGACGACGCTCGACGTGGCCCAGGTCGTCGCAGAGCGGATCCGCCGCAAGGTCGCCGATCTGCCGGTCCCGGAGAGTTTCACCGTCAGCATTGGCGTCACCACCAACCAGGGGGGCGACGACACCGTCGAGGCGCTGTTGGCGCGGGCAGATCGCGCGATGTACCAGGCCAAGCAGGACGGCCGCAACCGGGTCGCGCTGGGCTGATTTGCCAGCCAAAAAGCCGTTACGGACCCTCACCGCTCATGGCGCCATTCCGGGAGGCAGATCACCGGCCCCACCGGTGCGCGCCAGCGCCACCCACTGCCCGGCAACCGGCACGATGGCGATGCGCTGGTCGAACACTTGTTCCAGCCGGCGGTGAGTCAGTGCATCCGCGCACGCACCGTGATGCAGCACCTTGCCCTGCGCGACGATCAGCAAGGTGTCGGCATGTAGCGCAAACGATATTTCATGCAGTACGCTGACCACGGTACGGCCCTGCGCCAGAAGGCCACGCACGACCTGCAGCCAGTCTGCCTGGTGCGGCGGGTCGAGGTTGGCCAGCGGTTCATCCATCAGCAAGACATCGGCCTGCACCGCCAGTGCGCGCGCCAGCAAAACCCGCTGACGCTCACCACCCGACAACTGTCCGAGCGGGCGATCACGCCAATCCCAGGCCTGGGTGGCGCGCAGCGCGTCTTGGACGGCCCGATGGTCGGCCAAACTCGGGGCTGCCAGCCAGGCCTGATGCGGCAGGCGTCCGAGCATGGCGACATCCCACACACTCAGGTCATCACCGCTGGCTTCGTTCTGGCCAAGCCAGGCCAGCCGTTGCGCCCGTAAGCGCGCCGGAAAGGTGGTCATGGGCTGTCCGAACAACTCGACCGTACCCTGGTGCGGTATCAACTGTGCCAGGGCCTTGAGCAGGGTCGACTTGCCGGCACCGTTGGGCCCGACTACGCTGGTCCAGCGACCACGCGGCAGGGCCAGGTCAATGCCATGCAGTACGGCCACGCCACCCAGACTGGCATGGATGCCGCTGGCACGGATTGCCACTGGTTCGAGTGGGACTTGTGTCATGTGCCACGCCGCGGTTCACCGCGCTGGTTCATCAACCACAACAGGTAACCACCTCCCAACACCGCGGTCAGCACACCCACCGGCAGTTCCTGCGGGGCGATGAGCCAACGCGCCAGCGTGTCGGCTGCGAGCAGCAACACGCCGCCCATCAGGCTGGCCGCGAACAGGAACATGCGATGGGTACCACGAATCAGAGACCGCACAAGATGGGGCGCAGCCAGACCGACAAAGGCGATCAGCCCGGTCTGCGCCACCGCGGCTCCTGTGGCCAGAGCCAGTGCCGCCACCAGCGCTGCCCGCATGCGCGGCAACGGCAATCCCAGGCTGGTGGCGGTAGCCTCACCAAGCGACAGGCCGTCGAGTACACGGCTCAGGGCCAGCGCCGGCGCGGCACAGGCACACCAGGCCACAGCCATCAACCCGCAGGCTGCCCAGCCGATGAACCCGGTGCTGCCCAGCATGAAGGACTGCATCGACAACATCACCTCGGGTTGCATCATCATCACCAGGGAACCCAGCGCCCCCAGCACCACGCCGACCACTACGCCTGCGAGCAGCAGACGCAGGGTATGTTGTACGCCGCGCGCGAGCAGCAGTGTCAGCAATACCGCAGCCACCGCGCCGACAAAGGCCGCAGTGGTCAGGCCCAGGCGCGCGAGCCAATCGGTGGCATAGGGCGTGCTGCCCATCAACACCAGCGCCACGCCGACGCCAAACGACGCACCGGACGCGCTGCCCAGCAGGTAGGGGTCCGCCAGAGGATTGCGAAACAGTCCCTGGGCAATGGCGCCGGCCAGGCCGAGCAGCGCGCCGGCCAACCAGGCGCCGATCGCCCTGGGCGCACGGATGTCACGGATGATCTGCAGACTGACTGCGTCGTCGCCCGCGGCCCACAGGTTTTCCAGGCCAGTGCTGCCGATGGCGATTCCGAGCAGCAACAGCAAGACCGAACCTGACACCAGGCACGCGATCACCACCCGCGCCTGCTGGCGCCGGCGTCGTTGGACCAGGGCCACCGCGTTCATCGCAGATGCTTGCCCAGGCACCCGGCCATGGCGCGCGCCGCCTCGCCCATGCGCGGGCCGGGGCGCACCATCACATCCGACACGTCGGGAGGAAACACGCAGACCCGCCCCTGGGCGATGGCCTGCATATGCGCCCAGCCCGGTCGCTGCTGCATGCCGGCAAAGTTGGAGTCCCCCACCATGATCAGATCGGGGTCGGCACGCACGACGAACTCCGGGTTGATCCTCGGAAACGGCCCCATCTCGCCCGGCACGATGTTAGCAACGCCCAGGCGGGCCAGCGTCTCGCCGATGAACGATTCAGTGCTGGCCGCATACGGGCCGCTGTTGACTTCGAAATAGATGCGTTTGCTGCGGGCCGCTGCCGGCACCAGTCGCACCGCCGCATCGACTTCGGCCTCGATAACGGCCCACAGTTTCGCCGCGTCCGGTACGCCAAGCAGTTGCCCCAGCTGCAACATGACCCGCTGGGCATCCGCATGGCGCTTGGGCTCGAGTGCCACCACTTTGAGGCCCAGCGATTCGAGCCGCGCTGCAGCCGGCGATGAGGCGGCCAGCAGTACCAGGTCGGGCCTGAGCGCAACGATGGCCTCGACATTCGGATCCAGGCCACCCCCCACCTTGGGCAGGCTGCGCACCTGTGCGGGAAAATTCGAATATCGGTCGACACCCACCAGACGGGCGCACTGGCCCAGCGCACACACCGTCTCGGACAAGGACGGCAGGACACTGACGATACGCTGCGGTGGCTGCGCCAATACGACCCGCACGCCGCGGTCGTCGATGATCTCCAATGCATGCACCGACGGGCACCACGACAGCAACACCGACACCAGCAGCAGTGGCAGAAACCGCGCTAAAGCAAGCCGTTCGTCTGGGTAGACCTTGTTGTCAAGCATTGCGTTGCGTCCAGGCTTTGACGATGGCAAACATCTGCGCCACGCCATCGGTCAAGGCAGCCGGACCCGGCTGCAGGATATCGGCCGACTTGATCTCGAACAAATGCCGATCACGAACCGCAGCCACGTCGGCCCAACCGGCGCGCGCTGCCACCTTCTCGGGTCGGAACTTCTTGCCACACCAGGAGCCGATGATGATGTCCGGATTTCGTCGCACAATCTCCATGCTGTCGCCAATGATCCTGTCCTTGCCCAGGCTCTGGCCCGCAAGTTCCGGAAAACAGTCATCACCACCGGCGATGGTCATCAGCTCGGACACCCAGCGGATCGCACTGATGTGGGGTGTATCCCATTCCTCGAAAAATATGCGTGGACGCCGAGGCAGGCTTGCGGCTGCATCGGCAATGGCGGCCAGACCGCCGCGCAGGGCGGCAATGCGCGCCAGTCCCTGCGCGGGCTGGCCGACGATAGCCGCCACCTGGTACAACATCGAAAAAATTTCCTCGACGCCGCGCTGGTTGAATACGGTGACCTGGATGCCGTGGCGGATCAGCGCCGAGGCGATGTCGGCTTGCAGGTCCGAGAAACCGAACACGCAATCCGGTTCGAGCGCCAGGATCTTGTCGATCTTGGC